>JAEEGL017129308.1_pt1 | contig 12771 bp, 14 predicted proteins | sample 9134231 | NCBI WGS metagenome assembly JAEEGL01 (sample SAMN16246548, study PRJNA631951) | gut metagenome | biome: gut microbiome; feature: rumen; material: fiber-attached | host: Bos | place: Iran: Karaj | collected 2018-10 | reverse complement strand
GACATCGTGCTCGTGGGCGAAATCCGCGACAACGAGACGGCCGACATCGCGGTGAAGGCCGCCTTGACGGGCCATCTCGTGCTTTCGACGCTCCACACGAACGACGCGTGCGGCGTCATTCCGCGCTTGATCGACATGGAGGTTCCGCCGTTCCTGCTCGCGAGCTCGCTCATCCTCGCCCAGGCCCAGCGGCTTTTCCGAAAGCTGTGTCCGTTCTGCCGCCAGCCGGTGGAGGTGAACATGGAGCAGCTGGAGGCGAACCGCGTGGATCCGAAGCCGTTCGAGGGCGTGCAGATCTACGGGCCGGGCGGCTGCCCCAAGTGCCACAACTCCGGCTACAAGGGACGCGGCGCGTTCATGGAGGTGCTGCCGATCTCGAACGCGGTCCGCAACATCATCGAGAAGGGCGGAAACGCCGAGAAGCTGAAGGAATTGGCGCTCCAGGAAGGCATGGTGTCGCTGAAGGAGGCCGGCATGCGCAAGGTCCGCGCCGGCGTCACGTCCCTCGAGGCGGCTTTTGAGGTAACAGGCGGAGAATAACCGATGGCAGGACGGACGATCAAGGTCAAGCATGCGAAGAAGCTTGCGGCGACGCAGGTGATCCCGTTCTCGCGCCAGATCGCGTCAATGCTGGGCGCTGGCATGTCGATCCTCTCCTCCATCATGACGCTGGAGGAGCAGTGCGACAACCCGGAATTCAAGAAGGTCCTTCAGCATCTGCTGGAGGTGATCGAGCGCGGCGAGCCGCTCTCGGCGGGTCTGGCGGACTTCCCTCAGCTTTTCGACGAGATGTACGTGAACATGGTCGTGGCCGGCGAGCAGTCGGGCCAGTTCGCGCCCGTCATGCGACGGCTTGCGTTAATCCTCTCGTCCGCCTCGCGTCTGCGCAAGAAGGTGAAGAGCGCGATGACCTATCCGACGGTGATCATGTCGATCGCGCTTTTGCTGGCAGCGGGCCTGATCCAGTTCGTGGTGCCTATTTTCGCGGACATGTTTACCGGATTTGGGAAAAAGCTGCCCTGGTTGACGCAGAAGCTTGTCGATACGTCGGACTTCGTGAAAGCGTGGTGGTATATCATTCTTCCGATCGTCATAACGCTCGTTTGGCTGTTCCGTCGGTGGAAGAAGACGGCGTCTGGCCGTCGGCGGTTCGACGAGTGGATGCTCAAGATGCCTGTTTTCGGGCAACTCAACCAAAAGGCCAGCATCGGGCGGTTCTGTCGCCTGCTCGCGCAGATGATCGCGGCGGGCGTGCCGATCTTGAAATCGCTGAAGGTGGTGGCCGGCTCGATCGGCAACACGGTTCTCGAGCAGGGCATCCTCGCGGCGCGGCAGGAGGTGGAGCAGGGCAATCAGCTCAGTCCCTCGCTTGAAGGGAAGCCCTACATGCCGACCTTGATGGTGCGCATGATCGCCGCTGGCGAAAAGGCGGGCAAGGTGGAGGACATGCTGGATTCCGTGGCCGACGCCTACGACGAGGACGTGGAGGTGATGCTCGGCACGCTCACGTCTCTCATGGAGCCGTTCCTGATGGTATTTCTGGGCATTGTCATCGGCACGATCGTGCTGGCGATGTTCCTTCCGATCTTCAACCTCGGCTCGATAGCCCATTAGTGGCTAGTGGTTAGTAGCTAGTGGTTAGTACGAGTCGCTTATTTGCTTTCGCTACTGGGAGTCTTGGAGTTTAGGAGTCTTGGAGGATTTTTATAATCTTCTCCGAAACTCCTAGTCTCCCAATCTCCCAGTAGCGAAAGCCACTAATCACTAATCACTAACTACTAACCACTAGCCAGTTATTTGACAAAAAACCGATACTTGTCAGCATCGCCAAAAAAGTGATATAATACTCGCGACATGACCACCATTCTCATCGTTGACGACGAGGCGGGGACGCTTTTGCTTTTGCAAAGCCTGCTAAAGTCGAACGGCTACGCTGTGAAGACAGCGGGGGATGGATTCTCTGCATTGGAAATCGTGAAGGCTGGCGGCGTCGACATCACCGTCACCGACCTGCGGATGGAGCCGATGGACGGCATGGCGCTCTTCCATGAGATCCGCAAGGTGACGGCCGTGATGCCAGTTATCATCCTCACGGGCTTCGCGAGCATCGAGACGGCCATCGACGCGATGAAGAGCGGCGTGTTCGACTATCTCACCAAGCCGTTCAAGGTGGACGACATGCTCGCGTGCCTCCGGCGCGCCGAGGAGCAGATCGCCAAGAACGCCGCATCCGCCAAGATGCTCAAGGCCGATGCGCCGATCCCTTACGTGGCCGACAGCTTCATTGCCTCCTCCCCGTCGATGAAGAAGGTGTGCGAGACGATTCAGAAGGTCGGACCCACGCCTGCCACCGTTCTCATCAACGGCGAGTCCGGCACGGGCAAGGAAGTGATCGCGCGCACGATCCACAAGGCGTCGGCGCGCGCAAGCGGGCCGTGGGTGGCAGTCAACTGCGCCGCATTGCCGGAAAACCTGCTTGAAAGCGAGATGTTCGGTCATGTGAAAGGCGCGTTCACAGGCGCGTTCGCGGACAAGGAGGGACTCTTCGAGGCCGCGAACGGCGGCACGCTCTTCTTGGACGAGATCTCGTCCATGCCGCTCGTCCTTCAAGGCAAGCTGTTGCGCGTCCTGCAGGAGCACGAGATCCGGCGCGTGGGCGGGACAAAGGCGATTCCCGTGGACGTGCGCGTGATCGCCGCTTCTAACTCGGATCTTGAGAAAGCCGTCGAGCGCGGCGCTTTTCGTGGCGATCTGTACTACCGCTTCGCGGTGATTACCATCGACATCCCGCCGCTCCGTTCGCGTCCCGAGGACATCCTGCCGCTCGCGTTGCACTTCATCCGTACCGAGACGCCGGAGGACGAGCCGATACCGAACATTACGCCGGAGGCGGCACGCGTGCTCACCTCCTACGACTGGCCTGGCAACGTGCGCGAACTCGAAAACGCGATCCGCCATGCGCTCACGTTCCTGCAGGAGGGCGACATCACGGTCGATCTTCTGCCTCCCAAGATCCAGAAGCAAGCTGTAGTCGATACGGCGGCCGTGCCCGGTACGGTTTCGCTCGGGCAGGGACTCTCTTCTTCCAACACGTCTCTCAAGAGCTTCCTCAAGCAGCGCGAGCGCGAGTACATCGAATACATCCTCTCCGCGACGAACGGTGACAAGGAAAAGGCCGCCGAAGTGCTCAACGTCAATCTGAGCACGTTGTACCGCAAGCTGGCGGATGAGTAGCCACTAATCACTAACCACTAACCAATAGCCGTTCTTGTCCGCGCCCATGCGCCTGATCTCGCCGGCTTCCTGCAAGGCTTTCATCTTGCGGGCAATGCTGCTAGGTGAAACTTGAAGGATTTCAGCCAATTCGTTGTATGTGATGAAAGGATCTGCCTTAAGATTGGCTTTGATTTGCATTTCAAGCGAATCGTCATTTACATGTTTTACACTGTCATCATTCTGCGTTATCTTAAGGAATTCATCAGCCAGCTTGCCAAACTCTATTATTTTGGCTATTCGTTTTTTCAGGAAATCCTCAATCTTGGCCAGGCGGTCTAAGGGCAGGTTATAATACTAGTGCTTTTTAAACCGGAAACCCTTCAGAAGCTTTATGCGATTAATCAAGGGCGATGGCAATTCTCTTGGTAAGTCTAGCCATTTTTCGTAAAGCGCAGGTGTGACGTGATTGACGAACTTGCGTAAGTCGTCGTATTCGTCATATCGTTGCCCCGGTCTGTACATCGCAAGGGAGAAAAGACCGTATCCATTGTCGAAAATGGGTGCGGCGCCGACAATTTCGTTCGTGTCGTTGTCAATCAGGTATCCGAAATTTCCCATGTGGCGGTCGGTGTTGAAGATGATGGCGTCAAACAGGAAGATGTCGGCAAAGCGGGAATCGGCAAGGGCTTCATCTCGCGAGACTAGACGCCCTGAAGGAATATACCTTCTTGTTCGCAAAAATGAGAACGGGTAATTCGCGGAAATGCGAATCGGCAAAAGGGCGAATAGAATAGGCCTTTGCGATGTAGAGGGGTGATGGGGGGACGGTAGACGTGAGACGGAAGATGTAAAAGATGAGACATCTAGACGATAGGTAGTTAGACTGCGCCCCGACACCACAACATCTTGATTTTTCGGTCAATTGGCTTGCGCTGTCAAACCCTTTAACTTTTTAATTTTTAACCTTTTAACCTTAAGTTTGCCCAGCTATTGGCATGAAAATTGCTTGCCAATGTACTAGCGGTCGGCATGGTGCCGATTGCGTCAAACAAAGGAACACAACCATGAAGCTAAAGAAGAAGGGTTTTACCCTCGTTGAAATCATGATCGTGGTCGCCATCATCGCCATCCTGGCCGCTGTTGCGATCCCGAACTTTATCCGCTACCGTAACGATTCCCGTACGGCGGCGTGCATCGCCAACATGAAGCAGCTCCAGACCGCTGCAGAGAGCTACCTCACGAAGCATCCCGGCGCCGCGCCGGCAATTACCGACCTGTGTGGTCCTGGCGAAGACAAGTACATCAAGAACGAACTCAAATGTCCGAAGTCTGATGGCGCGTATTCCATTACTCTTGATAACGGCGCGATCAAGGTCACCTGCACCAGCGGTGATTCCGAGCATGTGCTTCCGGGCGAGACTGCTGCTGCTGGCGGCGGCGGCGGCGAGTAATGAGCCATCGTTGTCTTAAGCGATGGAAGGGACGGCATCTTGCCGTCCCTTTTGCATTGCGTTCGTCCTCCGCCCAAAAACTTTTGATATACTAACAGCCGTGACGTACGCATTGAGAAAATTGATCGCATTCATGTTCCTCGGCGGGATGTTTTGGTTCGTCTATCAGGACCTGGGCAACCTCGACAAGCCGTGGTTCATGCACGCGCTTGGCCTGATTACGATCACATTCGCTTTCTTCTGGTTGCTTATCCCCATGGTTGTAGTGAAGTTGCGGATTCGTCGACGCACGAGGCAGAACAAGGAACGCCATCAGAAGTGGCTCGCCGATGGCGGCGTTGCGGCGATTCGCCCGCATCCCGCCAAGAAGGTCAGGCTGGAACCTGTCGATCCCGACGAGCAGGCCTTGTTTCACGAGAAGGGTACGCTCTACATACGAGGTGACGTTCCGGCGCTTGATGTTTCTTCGCGTCCCGTGGGGCGGCCAAGCGACGTGGCGTTTCCCGGCCATCGGAGCGAAGGGTACGTGTGCCAGCGTACGCACTGCTATCTAACGAATCGCCGTATCGTGTTTGCGGGAAAGGGTGTCGACATCAGCATTTCCTTTGCCGACCTGAAGAATACCATCGTTGAGCCGGGGGGAATCGTTTTTGAGGTGGCGGACGCCAAGCGTTTTGCGTTTACCTTCCAGAACCCGCTGATTGCGGCCGACGTAATCAGCCATGCTAAGACCGGCCGTCTCGCCTAGGGTTTTGGCATGGAAAGTGCTGGGATTCCTCTGGATGAAACTGCAACTGACAAAGACCAAGACGATCGACATCAAGATGCCGTGGGAGAAAAGCGCGGCAAGTGGTGCCGGTCGCGGCGTCGGTCCGTCCGACGTGACCGGCGTCTTCTGGGATCCCGGTGACGCGCGGGGATGCCACGCCGTTCGGTTGCAGCGCCGAAAGGGGGAGATACGGGTTGTCGCGGCGGGAGAAGTGCCACCGCCGGAAGGAGGGCTGCCGAAGTCTTGGGATGAACTGCGCCATCAAGCAAGATGGACCTTGCCACCGGTCTTTCAGGCGCCGCAGGCGGCGTTGGCGGTCTATTCCCCTGAGATGTTCATCCGCCAGACGACAGTAGACGCGTTGCTGACGGACACGTCTTCTGCGGAACCTGCGGCGGCTCCGGCGAAGAAGAAGCTCGGCGTTCGGCGCGATGCGCCACCGAAGGAACCGGAGAAGAAGAGTGGCTCGACAATGGCTGCTCCTGTGCCGTTCTCGCCGGTCTCGCACGACGGCAATCGGTTCGTTACGGCACCGCTCGGCGAGGCGCCGTTCATCCTGCAGGCGGGCTTGCCGGAATATCAGGTGCTATGGTTGTCGCGTCTGCTGCCGGAAGGGCATCGTCCCACGGCGTGTTCCGTTCAGGTGGCGCCGACGGCGATGTTGGCTGCGCTGCACGAGCAGCCGGACTTCGTCGCGGCCGACGGTACGGCGATGGCGGTGTTCGTCACGCGCGTGTCCATCTATTTCGCGGGTTACCGGAAGGGGGCGCTGCTCCTCTTCCGCGAGTGCCCCGGCGCGGCCGGATACGAGGTCATGCGCGAACTGGTCAAGGAGGGTCTCAGCGTCACCGACGACCTGGTGGAGACGATCCTCGAGGATACGCTCATCGATCCGCGACCGGCGCTCGAGCCGCTGGTCCGTCCCGTCCTGCAGCAGCTCCAGCTCTCTTTGGACTATCTGGCCCAGCGGCATGACGTGCATGTCGACCGGATCTTCCTGATGGGGCTTTCCGCCGGCGCTGGCTATTGGAGTTCCTTCGCGGAGGAGACGCTGGGCATGCCGTTCGTCGCGCCGGACGTCTTCTCCGGGTTCCAGCACCTGGCCAAGGGCGTCCAGCTGCCGTCCGACCTGACGCCTCGGACTTCTCAGGTGTACTTGACGGCGCTTGGCGCGGCGCGGGCCGCGATGGAGGGGACGACATGAACGTGCCCAACCTCCATCTGAATCTGCTGCGCGCGGATGAGAAAGCTTCTTCCTCTCCCGTGCGCCTGCGCGTGATGCTACCAGTCTTCGCGCTGCTCCTGTGCGCGGCCTGCGCGATCTGGTGGGGCATCCTCTTCATGCGGCTCCAGCTGGTCAACGGCAAGGTGGCGTCCCTGCGTGCGGAGCTTGACGGCAAGAAGGCCGCCCATGCCGACATCCTGGCCGAGAAGCGCAACCTTGACTGCAAGCTGCTGGAGCTAGACCAGTTCAAGGCATTCGCGAAAGGCCGCCACGAGTACGGCGGGCTGCTCGCGAAGCTCGCCGAGGTGATCCCGCCCGAAGTGCGGCTGACGAAGCTCGAGATTCCGGAACCGCCCGTACAGCTGCTGAAGGATCCGAAGAATCCGAAGAAGCCCCCTCTCCTGGGACCGACGAACACGGCGGAGAGCGTCACGTTCGTCCTTTCCGGAAATACGACCGCCACGAAATCGGTGAACGCGCTCGAGGCGAGCCTCAAGAAGGATGTGTTCAAGGAGTGGTTCGATTCGGTCAAGGTCGATTCCCAATACGGGAAGAACAGCGCAGGCCGTGGCAAGGGGGCCGCGCAGGAGCCGGGAGAGAAGCCGCGCGGCTTGAAGCCTTTCGACGTGAAATGCCGGTGCAGGGAAAGGAGGTTCGAGAAATGAACGACGCTTCCGAATCCGCTGCGCGCAACCCCAAGCGCATCATGTTCTTCTCGGCGCTGATCGCGGCCGTCGCGGTGGTCATCTACCTCTTTGCCGTGCAGCCCTGCCAGATGTCTCTCGACAAGGCCAAGCGCGCGTTGACGGACCTGACGAACCAGCAGCGCGACATGGAGAACAACCTGAAGCGCGCGCCGGGGCTGAAGAAGGAGCTGGCGCAGGTCGGGAAGGCGAGCGAGCCTTTCCTGGAGGCCCTGCTGAAGCCGCAGTTCGGGACATCCTGGGCGTTGAGCGCCAACGCGATCCTGAACCCGATCGCCGCCGACGTGGGGCTGCAGGTGCCGGACGAGGCCTACTCCGAACTTCCGGTCCGGGCGTTGCCGGTGCCGAAGAACATCGGCCAGCAGCTCTATGCGCGCCAGCCGATTCGCGTCAGTTGCCGTGGCAGCTACGCGGAAATCGCCTCGTTCATCTTGCGCGTCGAGAAGCTGCTGCCGCTCGTGTCCCTGCAGGCCCTTCAGATCAAGCCTCAGAAGGACCATGACGTGCAGGCCGCGGAGATCGTCTTCGAATGGCTCGTCAAGCGGGATCCGCCCGCTCCTGTTCCGCCGCCGTCAGGAGGTGCAAAGAAATGAAGTTCGTTCTCCAGCTTCTTGCGCTCGCGTTGCCGGCGGCCGTTTGCGCGGCTCCAGCCGAAGGTCTCCGCAATCCGTTCTGGCCGCAGGGATACAAGGGCGTGACCTCGCCGATCTCCGCAGAACCGCGGCCCAAGCCGGTGGTAGTTCCCAAGCCTGCCGCAAATAGCGCGCACGCGGAACTTGCGAAGGCGACTGCGGCCAAGGAGGCGGCGGAGGCTGCCGCGCGGGCTGCCGCTGCGCGAGAGGCCGCAGCAAGGGAGGCTGCCGCCAAGGAAGCCGCTGCGCGGGAAGCGGCGGCGAAGAAAGCCGCAGAGGAAAAGGCGGCGGCGGAGAAGGCCGCTCAGGAAGCGGCGGCGAAGGCGGAAGCCGAGCGGAACCGGGAGATTACGTCAGAGGACTGGAAGATGGCGCGCAAGGCACTCAAGATTCGCAACCCCGCCTGGTTCCAGAAGGATGGCGCGACGCGCGTGTCGCTTGACATCAACGGAAAGATCTACGTGGACGGCGATATCGTTGTCGCCGAGCGCGGCGGTGTGCGGTATGCCTGGCGCATCCGCATTGTCGATGGCAAGAAGCGGCGCGTGACGCTTGATCATGTTGAGGCGCGGCGAGTCAATCCGCCCAAGGCGCCATGAGCTTTTTATCAACCAGGAACGAAGATTGAACGAAAGAGAGGTTCAGCATGGAGTTCAGAAAAGAAATGAATGGAATTGTTCTCGCCGTGTGCGCGGGAATCCTGTCTGCGGTTGCCGTCGGCCAGAACAAGGGGGTTGATTTGACCGACCTCTTGTTGCCGGATGTTGATTCAGCTGCGAAGCCGGCTGCGCCGGTGCCTGCCCCCGCGCCCGCGAAGCCCGTGGTTGAGGCAAAGGCGCCTGCCCCCGCGCCCGCAAAGCCCGTGGTTGAGGCGAAGGCACCTGCCCCCGCGCCCGCGAAGCCCGTGGTTGAGGCGAAGGCACCTGCCCCCGCGCCCGCGAAGCCTGTGGTTGAGGCGAAGGCTCCTGCCCCCGCGCCCGCGAAGCCCGAGGTTGAGGCGAAGGCGCCTGCCCCCGCGCCCGCGAAGCCTGTGGTTGAGGCGAAGGCTCCTGCCCCCGCGCCCGCGAAGCCTGTGGCAAAGGCCGTCGATCCTGTGCCGGCGCAGCCCGTGGCACAGGCACCGGCCCCGGCAAAAGCGCCCGCACCGGCCGAGACCGACGAGATCGACTTGGACAACTTGGACGATTCCGCCGTTTCGGCGAAGGGGCGTCCTGTGGTGAAGCTTGCAGGGCCGAAGCCCGAAGAGTCGGCCGAGGGCGGTGCGGTTGAGAAGGAGGCCGCCGCGCCCGCGACCGGTTCGGAGATTGCCGCCAAGTTCCTGGCGGCCGACGAGACGGCGCTGGTGGACATTATGTCGGACGACGCGACGCTGACGGATATCCTCCGCCAGTTCCGTAGAGCGACGGGCGCGAACATCATCTATGCCGAGTCCTCAAACCTGCACCAGCGCGTCTCCGTGTCGTTGCGGCACGTGCAGTGGCTGCAGGCCATGCGGTCGATCCTCAACTCGCGCGGTTTCCGCGTCGAGTCCTCCGGCGGCATCCACTTCGTCAAGGAGGACAAGCAGCTCGAGCCGATCTTCACACGGACGTTCCAGCTGAACCATGCCTCTGTGGACGAGCTCGCCAAGCTCTTCAACGAGTCGTACGGCACGAAGGGCAAGGACGGCAAGCTTGCCAAGGGCGTCGCCACGCCGTTTCAGGGCGCGAATACGATCGTCGTGACAGCTAACGATCGCGTCCTTTCCGATTGCGAGGCGATCATCAAGGCGGTGGACAAGGCCGTGCCGCAGATCTACATTGAGGCGCGCTTCATCGAGCTGTCGAACGAGGCGTTGCACGAGCTCGGCGTCAAGTGGAGTCAGCTCAAGAGTTGGGGAGCGACCGTCCACGACTTGAACGCCGGCATTGAATACAACCATGGTCGCATGGCCAAGTTTCGGAACGGGACAACCTTGACAACCGTTACGGCGGCAGACGGCTCGCAAGGCGTTGTCTCTACGCCGAGTTATCTCGTTCCGGACAAGATTTACAACCCGGAACGCCTTATCGGCAATGGATTACAGGCGAGCGGCCGTAATGCCGATATGAACTGGCGTAACGCGCGCGTGTTCTCGGGTCAGCTGTCGGTGGACGACTTCAATCTGGCCATGAGCGCGTTTGAGGAACTTCAGGATACTAAGGTGTTCTCGAACCCGAAGGTCATCGTCTCGAACGGCAAGGAGGCCAAGGTGGACATGACCACGAAATTCCCCAATATCGAGCTGACCTCGCAGCGCAACACGTCCGCTTCCGCATCCTACCTGGACATGTCGGCCGAGCTGAAGGAGATCCCCGGCAAGGACGCGGAGCTTTTTGCTGGCAGCTGCTTCTACTCCTGGGGCATTACGCTGGGCGTCAAGCCGCGCATTTCTCCGGACGGACTGATCTCGGTCGAGATCATCCCGACCATTTCCGAGCTGGACAAGGAGATCGGAGATGGGTCAGGGTTCTACGCCGTACAGGGCGCTGATTCGTCTGTCGGCATGTTCCCGATCATCAGGCTCAAGCGCATCACCACGGACTTTACGATGAAGGATGGCGCGACGGCAGTAATTGGCGGTCTTTCACGGACAACGGAAGAAGACATCGATAACGGCATCCCGTATCTGCGCAAGATCCCGTGGATCGGCCCGAAGCTGTTCGGGTGGAAGAGCCGTGGCAAGGTGCAGAAGGAGATTCTCATCTTCGTGACGGTCGGAATCGCGGATCCGGCGAACCTGCCGGAGGACATTGGGTTGCCGAAGAATGCGGTGCGTGGGCGCGAGTATGTGGAAAAGCGCGTGTTGGAGCCGGGTGATCGTGCGGACGCCGCGAAGAACGTGCAGACGCTCGACCTGAGGTCCATGGACGAGTTCGTAAATGACATCCCGCATCGTCCCGCGCCGCAGGTTGGAACGCAGCAGCATGGCTCCGGCACCGTGATGATCACGCCTGTCGCCCCTGAGGCCGCCAAGTAGCGGCACTGTGCGCGCCGTGTCCGAAGGACAAAGGACAATGGACTGAAGACAAAGGATAGGGGATTCCACCTTTGTCTTCCGTCTTTTGTCTTTCGTACTCCAAATTGCCTGGCAATTTGTCCGACATGTGTCAGAGAGACCTCGTGAAATGCCCTAACCGTCCATCACGCCTCCATCGGCAGAAAGGAAAACCGTTATGAACATCAAAATTCTTGCTATCGTCTGCTTGTCCATTTGTTTCGGATTCGGCGCGTTCGCGCAGAACCGCCAGACCTACCGCGATTCGATGGGCCGCAACCAAGGCTCGGCCACGACTGATCGCTACGGCAAGACGACCTACCGCGACGCGATGGGGCGGACGCAGGGATCGGCCTCGACTGACAGCTATGGCAAGACGACCTACCGCGACGCGATGGGCCGTAGCCAGGGCACGTCCTCGACTGACAGCTACGGCAAGACGACCTACCGCGACTCGATGGGCCGTACGGTGGGCACGTCCTCGACTGACAGCTACGGCAAGACGACCTACCGCGACGCCCAAGGCCGCGTGACAGGCACCTCCACCACGGACAGCTACGGCAAGACCACTTACCGCGACGCGCAGGGGCGCGTGATCGGCACGAAGAAATAGAAAACGATTCATGACAGATTTTGGATTTTATCTTGTGATGACGAATCCGCTGGTGGGCTATGCCCGCTGCGCGGAGGCCGCCGTGAAGGCCGGCGTGTGTATTATCCAGCTTCGCATGAAGCACGCCGATCGTTCGGATATCCTGCGCGAGGCGCTGGCGGTTCGCCGCATCACGCGCGGCACGGACACGCTCTTCATCGTGAACGACGATCCGTCGCTCGCCGCCGAGGCGGAGGCGGACGGCGTCCACGTGGGGCAGGACGACATGCCGGTCGCCGAGGTGCGCCGGCAGTTCCCGTCCCTGAAGATCGTCGGCCTTTCCACGCACAACTTGTCTCAGGCACGTGCAGCCGCCGAGACGGCGACCTCGCTCCCCGACTACATCGGGGTCGGTCCTGTCTACGCCACGCCCACGAAGGACATCCCGGATCCGACGCTCGGGCTCGCGACGATGGGCGCGATGATCGCCGCCGTGCCGTTCCCCGCCGTCGCGATCGGCGGCATCGACGAGGCGCGCCTGCCGGACGTGATCGCCGCCGGCGCGCGCAACTTCGCCGTCGTCCGCGCCGTCTGCCAGAGCGCCGACCCCTACTCCGCCATCCGCCGCCTGCAGGATATCGCGGCGCGCGGGCGTTGAACGCGCAGGGATTAGGTGGTATAATCTCACTCGTTTTCTGCAAACAAGGAATACGAGACATGGCGACAATCACAATCATCGGCTCGGGCATGATGGGCAGCGCGCTGGCGTTCCCCGCCCGCGAGAACGGCAATACTGTGCGCCTCGTGGGCACGCACCTCGACCGCGAGATCATCGACGCGTGCCGCGCGACGAACCGGCACCCGAAGTTCGAGAAACACTTCCCGAAGGGCGTGCCTCCGTTCCCGGCAGGCTGCGAGTTCTACCAGATCGAACAGATGGACGAGGCGGTGAAGGGCGCGGACCTTATCATCGGCGGCGTCTCGAGCTTCGGCGTGGACTGGTTCGGCGAGGAGGTGCTGCCGCGCATCCCCGTGGAGATACCCGTCCTCTCCGTGACGAAGGGCCTGCTCGACCAGGACGACGGCACGCTCCTCTGCTACCCGCAGGTGTGGGAGGCGCGCCTCGCCGCGAAGGGCATCAAGCGCGACATCTGCGCGATCGGCGG
>JAEEGL016057833.1_pt1 | contig 12771 bp, 3 predicted proteins | sample 9134231 | NCBI WGS metagenome assembly JAEEGL01 (sample SAMN16246548, study PRJNA631951) | gut metagenome | biome: gut microbiome; feature: rumen; material: fiber-attached | host: Bos | place: Iran: Karaj | collected 2018-10 | reverse complement strand
ATCACACATATTTGTAATTTTTACTATTTTTGGCATGTATACATTACTAATATATAAATCTTTATTTGTATCTATGAAACATACTTTTCTATCTCTACTTAAATCACTTTGATTTAATTGAATTTCTACTATATCCATTTGATGATTTATTTCTACATTTATTGGCTTTCCACTTTGAATATCATATAATTTTATTGTCTTTGGATTATTTGGTGGTAAAATTGCAATAATATCATTAGATATACATATCATTTTCTTTGATAATAAAGAAAATCTAACTCCAGTAATTTGAGGTGATTGAATTTGTTTTCCATCATATGTATAAATATTTAATCCATTCTTATCATCTAATAAACCAAAATATCTTGGACTCATTAATATCATTTTTATTTTTTCTTTAATATCAAATTTATATGGTGCTTTTAAATTATCAACATTATATATATGACATTGATTATTAGTAACTACAATTAAATAATCATAACCAAGAGTCATATCAATTAATCTCTCATTAAAATCAATATCAGCAAAACCATCAGTTTGGAAATCTGTAACAATTAACTTATTATTCTCATCTAATCTAACTTCAATATTCTTCCATGATACAGTTCTATCAATAATACTACCAAAAACAACTGAACCATTACCACCAGCACCAGCAACAGTAGTACCATCACCACTCCAACTTAATTGAAAAATACTCCCAGAGTCAATTTTATTAAAAGAATAAGTCCATCCAGTTTTATTACATAATCTCATCATATCAAAAGAACCAACAGCAAAATATTCACCACTAGGAGCCCAAGAAACAGAAGTAGTAACATAATTATAAGGTAAACTAACAAATAAATTCCTACCATATTGATCCCATACTTTATATTTCCTATCTTCACCCCCAGAAATAATTAATTTATTAGAAAAATTCCAATCAACACATAATACAATTTCATCATGAGCTTTCCAAGAAAGTGTTTTATTACCTCCTTTAAAAATAGGTTTAATAGCTAAATTTTTATCACTAGTATAAAGCATATAATTCTCATCAGGTGACCAAGCAATAGAATAAACAGGAGAAGAATTTTCAACTAATTTTGATCTTAAAACTCCTAATCTACTCCAAATTTTAACAATACCATCTTCACCACTTGTTGCAATAGCTTGACCATCACTATTCCATTTAATACATATTATTGCAGTTGAATGAGCACCTTCTACTATTTTATCTATTTTACCTGTTTTTGTTATTATTTTAAGTACACCATCTGATGTTCCTAATGCTATATTGTCACTTGTTTGTGATGAGGGACCCCATTCTATTGATGTACATGGGGTGTCTAATTCCATAAATTGATCTATGTATTCACCATTGTAATCCCATGTTAAGATTGTTTTGTTACTTAAGGAATATAGTTTGTTTTCTGGAGACCAACAACATGAACATACTACATCTGTGTGACGTTCTGATTTTTTTATTTTAAGTTTCATTTTTTTTTTTTTTTTTTAGTTTTTTATATGAATTTTTATTTTTTTTTTCTGGGTTTTATCTTTAATTTTTTTTTTTTGAATTTAGTGATTGTTTTTATATATTTTTTTTTTATTTTTTGAATATTGGTTTTTTATTAGGGTTTATATTCATTTTAGTATGAGATTATTTATTATATTATTATTTTTTAATGTTAAAAATTTAAAATTTAAATTTTGAAAAAAATGAATACAATTAATAAATTTTCTGCGTTTGAATTTGAAAGTCCTGATTCAAATGTTTTAACACCAATTGAACTTAATTGTGAAAAAAGCCCGGGTGATACTTATGAAGGTTTAACAACAACAGAACAAAATGATCAAATATTTCAAAATTATGTATCACTTTCTAAATTTAAAAATTCAAATTTTGAAAATAGTAACTCATATTGTAATAATAATAATTCACCTGAAAATAATAATATGAATATTTCAGTTAAATCATTTCATATTAATACATCAAAAAATAATTGTGATTTTAATCATAAAAATATTGATTTAACACCTTCTAAAAATAATATTAATAAAGAAAAGGATTATAAAGGAAAAGATTCAATTGAAAATTATACTCCAATTTCTACTCTTTGTAATTATTATTTACAAAGTGAAAGTAATATTAAAACAGGAAAAAAAAATAAAAATAAAAAAGAAAATAATGATTGTAAGAAAAATATAATTGAATATTTAAATACACCTAAAAATGAAAGTAAAAATGAAAACAAAGAATTTTTTGAAATTAAATTAAATGAAAAAAATAGAAGTAAATTAAATAATATAATAAAATCAATTAAGAAAGAATCTAAAAATTATAGTTTTATTAATAATAATAATAATAATAATAATAAGAAAAGAAAAGGAAAAAATTCGAGACCAAGATCTTATAGTAATGAAAGGAATTTAAGTTGTAAAAAATTTACAGTTAAATTTGTTAATCCTTATTGTAAACAATCAGCAATTGAAGAAATAAAAAAAATATATCATTTTACAATAAATAAAGATAAAGATAAAAATCCTTTAAGTGATATAATACAAAAAATTAAAAATGAAAAAAAAAAAGAAAAAAAAAAGAAAAACATTAATTTAATACCTCATAGTAAAATTGATCTTACAATTAATAATCAAAAAGAAATAAATTATAATTATAAACCAATTTTAACTGAGAAAAAAAAAAGAAATTTATCATTTGATCCAAATAAAAAGAAAAATCATTATATATATACAACAATAAATAATTCAAATAGAACAAAAGGATTATATTCTCAATATAAAAAAATAGATACAAATAATAAAAAAATTAATAATTTAAAATTAATAGGAAAAATACCATCAAATAAAAAAAAATATTCTCAAAGTTTTATAAATAATAAAAATAACAATAATAAAAAAAATAGTAATTATAATAAATATAAAAGAAATTCTTCATTTCAAAATAATAAAATAACATCAACAAATACTTATAATAAATTAACTTCATATACATCAAATAATAATTCATCATCAAATTCAAATTATCTTCCTCAAAGTAGAAGAACAATTCCAAAATATAATATAATAAAATCTCCAATTCAAAATTCAAATAAATCACAAAGACAATTAAATAAAAATAAAAGTTTTTATTTATCAAAATCAAAACGACAATCACCTTCTTCATATATAAGATGTTCTACAAATGTTAATACTACTTCAAATTATTCAAATATTGTTACTACTAATGGAAATAATATTTATAAAACTGAATATACTAATGAAACTATTCCTTCTAGTTTTAGATTAAATTCAGAAAATGATAGAATTAAAAAAATTGTTTTTTATACTAATAAACTTTATAAAGATTATAAAGAAAAAGAAAAAATTCCTACAAAACAATATAGACAAAAAGTAAATAATTTAAATAAAAAAATTGAATCTACATATATTAGTAATAATAGAAATAATAATAAAAATAGTAATACAAAAAAAAATAATTTATCATTTACAAAAACTAATTCAAAAAGAATAAAAAATAAATGAAAAAAAAAATTTTTAATACTAATATATATTATTATAATATTTTAATATATTAATAAAATATTTTTTTTATTTAATTATAAATTTAATTTTTTTAATTTTAATTGTTAAATAATTCTAGAGATTGAAATTAATTTCAATCAAATTACAAATTATATTCCTTTTCAATATGTTATTTGATTCAATTAATTTAATATTTTAAATAATAAAGGATTTAAAAATAAATGAAATATTCAATAATTATAATTATATATTTTTTTCAAATTAAATTATAACAATTAAAGAATATTAATATGAATTTAAATTATTATTGTTGAAATGAATGATTTTAATAAAAATGTAGATAAAAATACAATGAATACTTCCAATTATGATTTTTCAAATTCAAATAATATTAGCACATTAATACAAAGATTAAAAACAAATCAAGGAACAAAAGATTCAGAATTTGATGATGATAAAATAAAAGAAAAACTAAATTTATATTTAATTGGAAAACAATATAAAGATGCAATTAGATTTATTGAAGTAAAAGAAAAAATAATAGATGATAATTCAAACAATTATTTATTCTTTGACATAAAAATAAAATGTTTTTACAAATTAATAAACAGTTATTTATCAACATATAAATATAGAAATAAATTAATAGAATATTTACCTTCTATGAAAGTGAGTATTACTTTAGAAAAAATGTTTTCAAAATTAATAAAGTATTTTAAAGATATAATTCCACTAATTAATTTAGAAATTTGTAATGAATCATTAAAAGAAAAATTAATTCAAAATTATTGTGAAGGATTATATTTAATTGCAAAATTTCATAAGATAAAATCTCAACCACAAGACGCAACTGCATATTTATCAATAAGTCATGCAATGTTAAAAGCATATATTGATAAATGTAAAGATCCTTATACATTTCAAATATATGAAAAAATATTAATTTTATTAATATCATTATTAATTGATGATAATTCATTTTTTTCTGCAAAGGAATATAGTATTTTATGTTTGAGATTATGTATTAAAGAGTTATTTTTAAGAAATAAATCAGAAAAAGGAATTAAAATAAAATATTTACCATATATAATTAAACAAAATTATAAAGAGATATTTCAAAATATTACTTTATGTTTATTTTTAATGGGAATTTGTTATGAACATTTAGGTGATTTAGTTAAAGCAATTGATTCATATAGACAATCTTCTTGGTTTATTTCAAAATTTTATTTAAATGATAATACTAAATTATTTCAAATTATTCAAGGTACATATTTGATTGCATCTAAATTCTATGATTTTATTATTGAAAAAAAAAGAAATAAAGATGCTGAAATTGAAATAATTGAAAAAGAAAATAAAAAGAAACAAAAAGATAATAAAAAATTAAAAGAATTAAATAAAATATCATATGGTATGATATATGATTTAGATAAAAATCCAAAAATTACAAAATTTTTAAACAATGAAATACAATTTAATAAATCAGGAAATCCAATAACAGTATCTTCATATAATTTTAATGTTTTATCAAAAACAGAAAAAGAAAAAGAAAATTATCCATCTCAAGCAACAATAAATATGATAGATAATGTAGTTTTATATAACGATCTATTATCAAAAGATTATCAGCAATTTATTCATAAAATAAATGATATAAACTTTAATCATATAGATAAAGATTTATTAGATAAATTAGAAAGATATAATAGGGATTTAATAATAGATAAAAAAAAGAAAATAGTTAAAACACAAGTAGAAAATATACATATAAAAAACAATTCATCTCCACAATTTTATAAAATTGTTTCTCCATTTTATGAAAAAAAATCATTAAATAGATATAAAGAACATAAAGATTTTTATTTAAAAAAAAAAAAGAAAAATGAAAATAGATCATATAAATCAATTTCAAATTCAACTTTAACAACAAGAGTATTAAGTGCAACTAAAATAAATAATAATATATTTGAAAAAATAGAAAATAGAAAAGATAAAGAAAATAATAGTCAAAAAGGGAAAAATAAATTATTTTATAGAGCATTTTTTTCAAAAAAAGTAGAAAGATATCCTTTATCTAATTCATTTCTTTTTAATCGTTCATATCAAAAAAAAAGAAAAATACTTGAAAAAACAAATAATAGAGAAATTAGATTTCAAAAAGATATTTTATTTTTAAAAAAAATTGAAAGTAAAATATTAAAAGATGTTGAAAATGAAGATGATAGTACTGTAAGAGGGATTAATCAAGCTAATTTTTCATTTAATTTAATTAAAGAACAGATATATAAAAAAGTTAAAAAACCAAAAATTTTATTTCAATCTTCTTCAATGAGTAGAATTGATTTAATTGAAAAAATGAATCATGAAAAATATAAAATTAGAAATAGTCTTATTGCAGGATTAAATCCAAAACAAATTGAAAAAATGAAATCTTTAGATAAGAATATTATTATTATGAGAAATAAACAATTATCAAAAATGCTTTATAATAATTCAAGTAATAGTAATAAAATGAATAATCATAGTGAAAGAGAAATAGATAATGATTTTGATGAAAATATAAAAAAAATTTCAAAAGTTAATGAAAGTGTAATTTCATCATTGGATAAAGATATTAATAATTTTATAAAAAAAGAAAAATTTATTCATGATTTGAAAAAATAAAATAATTTTTTAATGTAAATAAATTTTTAAATATTATAAGTAATTATTTCCTAAAAATAATAAAAAAATTTATATAATATTTAATTTAATTTATATCATCTAATTAAACAAATAAAAAAGATCTTATTTTAAAAATTCATTTTGAATCCTATAAGAAGTCTTATCACAACTATCATATAAATGATAATTATCATCAAATTCAATTTTATGATAATCTTGTAAATGATTAAGATATAAAGTTTTAGATTTCAAAATTTGTTTACAGAAAAAACAATTATAAATATCACTTCTCTTAACTCTTGAAAAATTTGAATTACCACTATAATTATTAGTATTTCCATAAATATTATTATCATTATTTAAATGATGTTTAGTAATATGTTTTTCACAATCATTATAATGAATATAAATTTTATTACAATAATTACATTCAAATTTCCCGTTATTAATAATACATCCTTTAATTAAATTTTTAGGAATTTCTTCAATTTTATTATTTTCATTTAAATGATGACGATATATATGTTTAACACAATCATTATAATAATTATAAATTTTGTTACAAAAATCACATTCATATTGTCCTTTTTTTTGTTTTATTCCTTGCATTATTGTTGTTGGATTTTGAGAATGATAATCTGGATAATAATGATGTCTTTTAATATGATTTTCACATTTTTCATTATTTAAATATGATTTTTTACAATAATTACATTCATATTTCCCATTTGAGTAATTTATTCCTTTATATTTATTATCTAATTCATTTTCATTTAAATTTTTTTTTATTGAATCATAATTTCCTTCATCATCTGATTTATATGAGATTTTTGAATTATTATTATTTGTTTTATAAATATTATGAATTTCCTTTAAGTGATTAATTAAATTTGGTCTATAATTAAATACTTGACCACAAATATTACAATAGAAATAATCTTTTAAATCTTTAGTCAAATATTTTATATGGTTTGATTTTTGTATTTCATTTTCATTTAAAATATCATTAATATGATGAGTTGTTTTTAAATGTTGATTAATTGAATTTAAAGAACTAAATTTTTTATTACAATGTTTACATTCATATTCTTTTTCTAAATTTGAAGGTAAATTTTCTTCATTTTTATTAATAGGAATATGATGCATCTCATACATATGTTGATATAAATTATTTAAACTATTAAATGGACGAAGACAATATTTACATTCTAAATCATATCTTCTTCTATTATTATAAAATAATTCATCTTCATCAATTATTTCTTTTGGTTTTTTTTCAACAATATATTGAACATTTTCATTAATTACATTTTCATTTATTAAATGATTATTTTTCAAATGTGAATCTCTTTCATTTTTTGATGGAAAAATTTTATTACAATGTCTACAAAAATAATTACTATTAGAATTAATATCAATATCTTTTGAATAATGTAAAGGTGTATATTTATCTTCATCATATGGAGTAATATTATGAATTGAAAGTATATGATTATCTCTTTGAATTAAAGAAGGAAAATTTTTTAAACAAAATCTACAATAAAATTCATTTGGTCCTATAATTATTTGATTAGTTGAACTATTTTTAGGAATATTAAGTTTCCCATGTTCATTTTTAATATGATTTGATAAAGTATTAAAATTGTTATATACTTTATTACAATATTCACATGGATATATATTATGTAATCCATATTTTGAATTTTTAATATTTTTATCATCTTTATTTGAATTTAAATTATTTAAATATTCATCTTTATTAATATTAATATTATGTTCATTATTATTATGTTGAATTAATGTATTTAAATTATTAAATATTTTATTACAATTTTCACAAGGATATTGTTCTGTAATTTCTCCTGATTTAATCTTTTTTATATTATTTAAATATTTATCATTATCAAATTCTTTTCCATGAATATCATTTATATGTTGTTTTAATTGTTTTAAATCATTATATACTTGACTACAATAATCACAAGGATAAAAATCAATATTATTATATTTTTCAATTATATTTTTTTTACTATTATTATCATTTACATTATCTATATCATTTAAATTTTTTAAATAATTTTTATCATTTAATTTCTGATTATGAGTATTTTTAATATGATTGTCTAAACTATTTAAAGTATCAAATTCTTTATCACAAATATCACAAGGATATTTTTCAGACCAAGAACCATATCTTTTTCTCTTTTTTCCATTATTATTTTTATCATCAAAACTTAATTCATTTCTTTTTTTATTAATTTCATCTTTATTCTTATTTATATTATCATCTTCATAATCTTCTCCATGAATATTTTTAATATGAGCTGCTCTAGTTATTTTATTTCCAAAAGATTTATCACAATATTTACATTCATATATATTAATAGAACCAACACTTTGTTGTCTGTTTTCTTTTCTATTTTTTTTATTCTTATTTAATTTTTTAAAATTAAAATTACTTAAATTATTATTATCATGTTCACTATTAATATGATTTAATTTATCATTTTCATTATTATATTTTTTCCCACAAATTTCACATTCAAACATTAAATTATTTTTTCCCAAGTTTTCACTATTAACATTTGTATTAAAATTTCCAGTATTATAATTATCATCTTTCCATGTATCATTCATAAATCTATCTTTATTTTTTTCATAAAATTCTTTTGCATTTAAATCATTATATTTATTTCTTTCACCAATAATATTACTTTTAGGTTGAAATTTCGTAATATTACTTTCAAATCTAATATTATTATTATTATTTATTCCTTTATTAATTGGTTCAATTCTACCTCCACATTCATTACATATTCCAATTTTATTTAATTCATATGTACATATTGTACAAATTTGTCTTTTACAATTTACACATTCTTGAGGACGAACTGGAAATCCTTTACATATCATACATACTTTATTATTATTATTATTTGTTATATTTTTATTTTTTAATGGCTTATTTAATGTTTGGTTTATGTTATGTTGATTATTATTTTTTGGAATTTCTGTATTTATTTGTTTTGGAATTTCTGATGTACTTGAATATGGTATTAGATTATTTATAGTATTTTGATTGTTTTGTTTTGGAACTTTTTTAATTACTTTTTTTATAACTTTTTTCTTTTGTTTTTTTGATTCTTGATTTTCATTTTGATTTAAATTATTATTATTTATATTAGAATCAGGAGATTTATCTTTTTTTATTTTCGAAGGAGTTAAATTTTTCTTTTTTTGTTGATTTTTTACATTTTTTTTATCTTTACTTTTATCTTTACTTTTACTTTTATTTTTATTTTTATCATTATCATTATTATTATCAACATCTAAATCATAACTTTCAAAATCAGGTTCAATATTACTAACAACAATATTAACTTTAACATTTTTCTTTTTTTGCTCAACTGGAAGTGGAATACCAGATTTATTAGTATGAATCTGCATAGCACTTTCTAATGTACTTCTACCTTGATCAATTATATTATTATTATTTTTCATACTTGCTCTATTTGAAAAATCTATCGAATTTAATCCTGATGGTAATGCTGATGTCATTATAATTTTTTCATTTTCTTCATTTTCATTTTCTTCTTCTTTTTCTTCTTCTTTTTCATTTTCTTTTTCTTTTTTTTCTTCTATTTCATTTTCTTCTTTTTTTTCTTCTTCTGGTTTATTTTTTATTTGTTCTTCAAGTAAAATTAAATTTTTTTCATCTTCATCTTTTTTCTTTTTTAGTTCAACTGATTTTTTTTCTTCTTCTTTTTTTCTATTTTCTTCTTCAATTCTTAATTTCATTTTTATTTTTTCTTCATCAGCTTTTGAAATTATTAATTTATCTTCATTTGTAATATCATTATTATTATCTTCATTTTCTTTTTTCTTTTTTAATATTTCCAACTGATTTTTTACTTTTAATCTTAATTCATCTTCTCTTTTCTTTTTATCAATTTCATTTTTATTTAATTTATCTTTATTATCTTTTTTCATATTTTCATAAAACTCTAAAACATTATTTAATTGATTATCATTTAAACTTCCTCTTTTAAATTTTTTCGCATTATCATTTTTTAACTGAAAATCTTTTTTTATATCTTCAATTTTATTAAAATTATGATAATGAATCATTTGTTTAAATTGAATAATTTCTTCAATTGAATAAATTCCATATGAAACTCTATCAAAAGACATTTCAATAGTTTCATCAAATAACTTAAAAATTTTTTTTAGTGAATTTAAAGGGATAATACAAATTAAATTATTATTATCTTCAATAATTGCAACTTCATTTTTTAAATATAATGCATTAACATATCTTTTATCTTCAGATGTTGCTTCAACTTTATATGATTGAATTTGGGCATTTGGATCCATTTTTATTTTGTTGAAATGTTTTGTTGTTGTTATTGTATCTGTTATTGTTGTTGTTCCATCTGGATTTTGGACTTTTACACTTGTTTTTTTTGTTGTTGATGTTGAGTCTTTTTCTTGTTTTGTTATTATTTTTTCTTCAATTCCATTATCTGACATTTTTTATTTTTTTTTTTTTTTCTTTTGTTTAATTCTATTTCTTTATTTTTTTTTAATTTGAATTTATTATGAAAAAAAATTATTAATATTTATTTTTTTTAATTAATAAGAGATTTTTTTTAATTCTTTTTAATGTTAAATTCAATTTATTTAATATAAAATATATATTTTATAAAAATATTAATAATACTATGTAATATTTTTTTGTTTTTTTTTTTTTATTATTTTTAGGAACATTTTTCAAATTAATCAGTCTGAATTGACTTTTCAATAAATTCTTTATTTTGATTAACATTTTGCTGATTACCACTCTGATTTTGATTTTGATTATTTTCCACATTATTATTATTGCTATTATTATTATTGTTATTACTAGTATTATTACTATTATTATTGTTATTATTATTATTACTATTATTATTATTATTACTATTATTATTATTATTATTATTTTGTTCATTACTTCTAGGATTGGAAATAATAGTATGAACATAAATATCAAAATTAGGTTCAGAATAAGGAGTATATCCAGTCATCATCATAACTTCACCAGGAGAAAGCAAACTAGGAACTTGTAAATTAACTTTAGGAAATAAATTCTGATTAGAAATTAATTGTGCAATATGAGAAGATGGTCCTACAATTCTATCATTAACTGTATATGAAGTAATAATTCTTTGAATAAAAGGTAATTCACTTGAAGATGAAGTTAAATTATATCCTAAATTTGTTTGAATAAATATTGGATTTTGAGGTTGAATTACTGGATTTGGTCTTTGATTTGGTCTTGTTTCATTAAATGATTGAGAATGAGGTCTGTTATGATTATTTCTTTCAAAATGATAATTTTCTACTATTCTATGATTATGTTCATGTTGTTCTTCTGTTGAATGAGGACTGTTTGAAAGATTATTATTTTGAAGTTCTTCTTCTTCTTTTTTCTGAGGCTTATCTTCTTTTTTTATTTTATCTTTTTCTTTTTTTGGTGTTGTTGTTATTTCTGTTTCTTTTTCTTTTATTTTTGGACTATCTTTCTCTTCTATTTTATTTTGAATATTATTATCTCTTTTTACTTCTTTATTTTCTGTTTTTATATCTTTATTTTCTCTTTTTATTTCTTTATTTTCTGTTTTTATTTCCTTATTTTCTGTTTTTTTTTCTTTGTTTTCTGTTTTTATTTCTTTGTTTTCTGTTTTTATCTCTTTTTTTTCTACTTTTATTTCTTTGTTTTCTGTTTTTATTTCTTTATTTTTAATTTCTTTTTGATTCTGTTTTTCTAATTGATTTTCATTTTTAATATTTTTATTATCATCTTTATTATTTTTATTATTATCTTTTTTTATAGAAGTATCAACTTCACTTTCATTAAATTTTTTATCCATAACATTATCAAAAGCATTAGGACTTCTTCTAATAGGAAAAGAATCATTAGTTTGACTATCAACAGTAACGACTTTTTTATCTTCTTTTTTCTTAAACATATCTTCTCTTTTATACCCAAAAAGCATTTGTGGATAAAAACTAGGATTAACACTTAAATGAGAAAACTGTAAAGAAATATCACAAAGCATCCTTCCAATTCTATCCATAAAAGGAATAATTTGAGTGACTTTAAACAAAATTTCCTTATCATCATAATTCATACCTTTATCATTAAATAACCCATCTTTAAATTTTTTTCTTAATAAAACCAATTTCTCAATTTCCAAATTTAAATTTTTCAAATACTCTTGACATTTTTCTAAATAATAAAAACAATCAATAGTTCTAGGTTGAGGTTCAATATTACTATCACAAGGAATACCAGGATAAGGACTCATAAAAACTGAACCAGGTGATTGTAAAGTATAAACTTTAAAATTTCTCATTCTAGGACTAGAAAATTCAATCCATTCATCCCATCTAGTACCCCAACCATTATAATGTACATAAGCTTTATTATCTTGAATTTGCATAACTTGAGCTTCTAACCATTGTTCAATAGTATCTTTAACATCAACCCATTGTCCAATTTCATATTTTGTTTTAGAAAAATCAAAAACT
>JAEEGL015519213.1_pt1 | contig 12771 bp, 9 predicted proteins | sample 9134231 | NCBI WGS metagenome assembly JAEEGL01 (sample SAMN16246548, study PRJNA631951) | gut metagenome | biome: gut microbiome; feature: rumen; material: fiber-attached | host: Bos | place: Iran: Karaj | collected 2018-10 | reverse complement strand
CTACATCAACAGGGGCTACGCCGGGGTCGCGGTCAACATGGACTGCATGATCTTCCTCGAGGCATATAAGGAGCTCAACGCGAAGATCAGGAAAAATATATCGAAATAGGGCTGAAATGGGCGTCTCCGCCCGAAAAGCGTTCAAAAAACGGTCAAAAAATACAAAAAACTGCTTCCGGGCAGCCCGAGATGATATATAATATTTCCCGCGTCAAGGGAGGAAGATCATGAAAGGCATGTCCGGGAAGCAGTTCTGGATACTGGTAAAGTGCTGCATCTGCATAGGCTGCAGCGTGGGCCTCATCAGCAACTGCATAGGTATTTTCTACACACCGATGTCCCAGGCCCTGGGAACGGGCAGGGGACAGATCGCTGTCATTTCCACCATCATCAGCATGTCGGCCGGCTTCTTCGGGCAGGTCGCCGCGAGACTGGTCAAAAAGTACCGCATGAACATCGTAATGAGCCTCGGCGTCCTTCTTACGGTCGCCGGCTTTTTCGTGCTCTCCCTCTCCGAAAAGTTGCCCGTACTCTACGCCATGGCCGTCTTCATAGGCATAGGCGATATATGCTTTAAAAACCTCACCGTCGCCATAGTCTTAAGGAGCTGGTTCGGAAACCGCAGCGCTTCAAAACTGGGCATAGCGATGGCCTTTTCGGGCGTCACCGCGGCGGTCATGAACCCGGTCCTGAGCAGGGTCATAGAAGCCTTCGGCTACTCAACCGGCTTCAGGGTCCTGGCTCTCACGCTGGCAGTCCTGGCTCTGCCCGCGGCTTACACCATCAGAATGAACGACGAAGAGGAAGGGCAGGCCAAGCTCTCCGCAGGCGGCGGCGAAAAGTCTGACGCTCCCGCAGCCGGGGTCCAAAAGACCGTCATACCCATGGCGACTCTGGTGCTGCTTTCAATAGTCTTCCCCGTGGCCATAGCGGGCACCACCGGCATGAACTCCCACTTCTCGTCCTACGCGGTGACCCTGGGCTACAGCCTGAGCTTCGGCGCCACCGTGGTATCGTTCCAGAGCATATTCAACTCGGTGTGGAAGCTGGTCTACGGCATGCTGGCCGACCGCATAGGCGTCGTAAGGTCGTGCATGATATACATGGGGCTGGTCCTGGTGAGCTGCGTAATGCTGCTGACCCTGACATCCGTCCCCGCGGGAATAATCCTCGGCGTCTGCCTCTTCCCCTGCGCCTTCTCGGTCTCCACCGTCGGCATCCCGACTCTGGTCCAGACCATAGCGAAGGAGCGCTATGCAGAGGTCTACGCTACGGTCAACATGTTCCACATAATCTTCTACTCCATCTACACCTCGGTATACGGCACCGTCAGCGATCACGCCGGCAGCTATTTCCCCTGCATTATACTGGTTCTGGTGAACCTCGGCATTTCCGCTGCGGTCTGCGTGTATATCGGCAGAAAGAACAACGTAAAATAGCATGAAGTCTTCCCCCGAACCCATAAAGACCCTGGGCGAATTTGCCCTCATCACCCTCGCAACCGCCATACTCGCAGCTTCGGTATTCTTCTTCATGATGCCCAGCCACCTGGCTCTCGGAAGCGTCTCAGGCCTTGCCATAATTCTTGCCAACTTTCTGCCCCTCCCGGTCTCTGCCATCACCATGATACTGAACCTTGCCCTTTTGGGCCTGGGTTTCCTGCTCATAGGCAGGGATTTCGGCGCCAAGACGGTATTCACAACGGTGATGCTGCCCCTTATGCTGGGAGCCCTTGAAAAACTCTTTCCGAACAACACATCCCTCACCGGCGACGCTCTCTCCGACATGCTGTGCTTCCTCTTCATCTGCAGCTTCGGTCAGGCAATGCTCTTTAAGCTCAACGCCTCGTCGGGAGGCCTCGACATAGTCGGCAAGATACTCAACAAGTACTTCAGGATGGAGCTGGGCAAGGCGATCTCGCTGGTCGGGGTGTGCGTCGCTCTCTCCTCGGCCCTGGTCTACGACAGCAAGACCGTGGTCCTGAGCGTCCTGGGAACCTACCTCAACGGCATAGTCCTCGACCACTTCATCTTCAACTCCAACATGACCAAGAGGGTCTGCATACTCACCGAAAAGGAAGACGAGGTGCTGCGCTTCATCACCGAAGAGCTTCACAGCGGAGCGACCATTTATCAAGCGAGGGGAGCCTACACCGACAAGAGCCGCGACGAGATCATCACCATAGTCAACATGCACGAGTACCGCAGCCTGATGAACTTCATACAGCAGAACGACCCCAAAGCCTTCATCACCGTCTACAACGTCAACGAAGTTATATACAGACCTAAGAGATAGAGCCCGGAACGGGAGTATTATGGAAGATCTTAAGAGAAAACAGTTCTGGATAGTCGTAAAGTGCTGCGCACTCATAGGAAGCAGCATAGGCCTCATAAGCAACTGCATAGGCATATTCTACACCCCCATATCCCAGGTTCTGGGCACGGGAAGAGGATCGGTAGCCGTCATCTCGACAATAATAAGCCTCTCCACCGGCTTTTCAGGTCCGATAGTCGCGAAGATAATCAAAAAAGTGCCCATAAACAGGGTCATGACCGCGGGAGTCATAGGCGTCGTCTCATGCTTCACGCTCTTCTCCTTTGCCCCGAAGCTGCCGTATTTCTACGTGCTCGCGGTCTTTTTGGGCATGAGCTCCATATGCTATAAAAACCTTACCGTTTCAATAGTTCTGCGCAGCTGGTTCGGAAACCGCAGCGCCTCCAAGCTGGGCCTTGCCATGGCCATGTCGGGGGTGGTCGCAGCTGTCATGAACCCGGTATTGAGCAGTGTGATCTCGGCTTACGGCTACGGCACCGCCTTCAGGCTTCTGGCCCTGCTGGTCGCCCTCATAGGCATACCCTGCGCCACGACCGTAAGGCTTAGGGAGGACGCCGGGCCCTCAAAGGCTTCCGCCGAAAAGAAGGAAGCGGGGGAGAGGACTTATCTGTCTCCGGCTCTTCTCGCCCTCATTTTCGTCTTCCCCTTGTTCTGCGCAGGCGGAACTGGCATGAACACCCATTTCTCTTCCTACGCTGTAACTTTGGGCTACAGCCTCAGCTTCGGAGCAACTGTGGTCTCCTTTCAGAGCATATTCAACTCCGTCTGGAAGCTGGTCTACGGTTTTCTCGCTGACAGGACGGGGGCTGTGAAGGCGAACCTGATATACATAGGCTTCTCGATACTTGCCTGCGTGCTGCTCATCACCCTTACGGCGATACCGGCGGGCATCATCCTCGCGGTGAGCATCTATCCCGCCATATTCTCGGTCACAACGGTCGGTATGCCGACCATGATCCAGTCCATCGCCAAAGAGCGCTATGCCGAGATCTACGCAACAGCCAACATGGTGCAGACCCTGGCCTACGCCGGCATAACCTCGGTCTACGGGGTCATGAGCGACAGGGCGGGAGGGTATATCCCCTGCCTTATCATGGCCATAGCGATGATCAGCTGCTGCGCGGCAGTGTGCTTCATGATAGGAAAGAAGGGCAATATCAGGTAGCCGCGCACGGCGGCGCAGAATTGCCGGTACACGCGGCCTTGCCGCATCACTGATACCGGCCCGATCACAGAACATTAAAAACGGCGTCCGCGGGAAGGCGGGCGCCGTATTGTTTTGTCTCACCGCTTTCCGAAGCTCTGCTGCGGCCTAAGGATCCTTACTCCGCATGCGGATGAGCATTATTGTATTTTTTTTATAAAATGTCAGCGTTTTTTTTATTCCCCCATAACTTTTTTGTCATAGCTTAAGGTCTGAATAGGAATTGTACTTAGCGTCCGATGATATTTTATAATTAATTTGCCCATAAAAATAACCCGAATTTTATTTATTTTTATCTATCGAAAGAAAGGAGTTTAAAATGTCATTTTGGTATGCTTTGTTGATCGTTATGGCGTTCTTTGCCATCGGCGATGTGGTAGGTCAGATCACCAAGGCTAAAGTATCCGGCGTCTTCGTTACCCTGATGCTTTTCCTCATAGGTTTTCTTACCAAACTGATCCCCACCGATCTTCTTGCTCAGGCAAAGATCGACGGTCTTGCGGCCTGGGCCTTCCAGTTCCTGCTTGTGGATATGGGATCCTCGGTCTCCATCGCCCAGCTGAAGAAGGAGTGGAGGACGGTTGCCTGCTCGGCGCTCGCCATGGTCGCGGGCCTCATAGGCTGCGTCATCGCGATACCCATCATTGGCTATCTTCCCGCTATTACCGCGGCACCTGTCATCAACGGCGCCATCGGAGCCCTGAACGTCATGACCGAAGCCTGCACCGCCAGAGGGCTTGACCTCTGCGTCGCTCTGGGCGCCTTCATCTACGCGACCCAGAAGTTCGTCGGTTCGGTACCCGCCTCCCATCACGGTCTTAAAGAGGCCAACAGGATGATCGAAGAGTTCCGTGCAAGAAAGGCCGCCGATCCCGACTACGATTTCTACAAAGAGCAGGATGCAAGAGCAGCCGCTTCGGGCAAGGTCCCGTTCTGGAAGCAGCATGAGAAGGTATACTCCCAGTATATCTGCCTCGGCATAGGCGCCGCCATCGTAGCTCTGGCGTTCTTCCTCTCCAAGCACACTCCCATCGACAAGTCGCTGTGGGCCATGGGCTTCGGCATCGCCGGCAGAAACCTGGGACTGCTCCCCGGCAACTTCCTCAGAAACTACGGAAACTCCCAGGGCCTGCTCAATCTGGGCGCTCTGCTCACCGTCGTTCCTTCCATAGCCAAGATCACCTGGGGCGACCTGGCCACCGTAGGATTCCAGGCTCTGGTCATATACACCCTCGTTATGGTCATGATCTACGTATTCTTCAAGCTGCTGCCTTTCTGGAAGCTCGTCGGTTCGAAGAACTTCGCCATAGGCATCGCGCAGACCCAGTTCCTGGGCTTCCCGACCACCAAGCTGGTATCTTCTGAGATCGCCAACGCGGTAGGAAAGACCCGCGAAGAGCGCGATTATCTCGAAGAAAAGCTCGGAACTGCTTATGTTATAGGCGGATTCGCGTCTGTGACCATACTTTCCGTATTCGTAGCATCCTTCGTAGCACGTTTCCTGTTATAATAAACATACCGCGAGTATTATCAAGGAGGTAATAAATGAAGATCGATGCTCAAAGCCACAGGTACCCATCGGTACGCAATGTAGTATTCGCAAAACACGGTATGGCATGCTCTACTCAGCCCCTGGTATCGTCCATAGGTATCCAGGCGATGGCTAAAGGCGGAAATGCCATAGACGCCGCCATAGCCATGGCAGGTGCCATGCCCGTCATCGAGCCCGCCTGCAACGGAATAGGCGGCGACGCCTTCGCGCTTATCTGGACTGAAGGCAAGCTTTACGGTCTCAACGCCAGCGGCATATGCCCGATGAACCTGACCGCAGAGGCCATAAGAGCAAGAGGCTTTGACAAGATACCCCTTACCGGCTGGACTTCTACCATAGTTCCCGGAGCCCCGAAGGGCTGGGCAATGGCCCACAAGCGCTTCGGCACTCTTCCCTTAAAGGAGCTTTGGGCTCCCGCCATCAAGGCCGGAAGAGAAGGCTTCCCCATCCAGCCCAACGTCGAGCACATGATGAAGAACGAGTGGGTAAAGATCTGCGACGCCGCGAAGCGCGACGGAATGGCCCCTTATCAGGGCTGGTTCGATACCTTCACCCACGACGGGACCTGGTATAAGGCCGGTGAGCTGCTTGTGAACCCCGATATCGCCGACACCCTCGAAGAGCTGGCGGCCACCGAATGCGAGAGCTTCTATCACGGAAAGCTCGCCGACGCCATCTGCGATTTCTCCGATAAGACCGGAGGATTCTTCCAGAAGTCCGATTTCGAGAACTACGAAGCGATGTGGGTCGAGCCCATAAGCGTCAATTACAGAGGATACGATGTCTACGAGATCCCGCCCAACGGTCACGGCATCACCACTCTGATGGCTCTCAACATACTGAACGGTTTCGATCTCGGAAACGACAGAAACGATCCTGAAGTATGGCATAAGATGATCGAAGCCATGAAGCTGGCCTTCATCGACACCAGAAAATACGTCGCCGATCCGCGCTTCATGAAGACCAAGGTCGAGGACATGCTCTCCGAGCGCTATGCTTCCGAGAGAAGGGCCCTCATCGGAGATACCGCTCTCTATCCCGTTCCCGGCAACCCGTCGGGCGGAGATACGGTCTACTTCTGCACAGCCGACGACAAGGGCAACATGGTCTCTTGGATACAGAGCAACTACAAGCATTTCGGAAGCGGCATAGTCGTACCCGGAACCAGCATCGCGCTTCAGGACAGGGCCATGGACTTCTCCATGGATCCCGAGAGCGACAATTTCGTCCAGGGCGGAAAGCGCAGCTATCACACCATAATACCCGGCTTCCTCTGCAAGGACGGAAAGCCCATAGGACCCTTCGGCGTCATGGGCGGCTACATGCAGCCCCAGGGCCATCTGATGGTCGTCGTGAACACCGTGGACTTCCACATGAATCCTCAGGAAGCCCTCGACTGCCCCAGGTTCCAGTGGGTGGGAGAGAAAAAGGTGCAGCTTGAGCGCGAAGCTCCGGTCAATGTGGGCCTTGCTCTCGCAGCCAAGGGACATCAGGTCGAGATACTCAACAGCAATCTGCTGATGGGCAGAGGCCAGATCATCTGGAGGACCGAGGACGGTATGCTCTGCGGAGGTACCGAATCCCGTTCAGACGGTTCGATCTGCGTATTCTAATAAAGAACACCATACATATGAGGCATGCATCTGCTGCGCGGATGCATGCCTTTTGTATTGAAACACAATTGCCGAAGATGTTATTATCAATTATGGTCACACGGTCTTTTATCCTCCGGGACGGTTGCATTTGAGAAGAAAGCAGGCATGATATGATAGAACAGCTGGATTATCTGCTGATGATCGATGAGAAGAGGAACATAAGCAAGGCTGCGGAGGCGCTGTATATCTCCCAGCCCGCTTTGAGCAAGCAGCTGAGGCAGGTGGAAAAAAAGCTCGGATTCAGGATATTCGACAGGGAACGCAATATGATCCCGACCTATGAGGGGAGCATATTTCTGGACAGCCTTAAAAGGCAGAAAAACGACTATGTCCAGACCATGCGCGTCATAAACGATATAATGGAAACCTATTCGGGCAGCATACACCTGGGGATCCCGTCCAACAGGGCGGGGTACGTGTTCGGAATGTATCTGGCGTCCTTTATCAAGGGTAATCCCGAGATACACGTAGACATGATCTCCAAGCCCATAAAATATCTCATAAACGACCTCGAGAACCGGAAGATAGACATGGCCTGCATGGTCCCTCATGTGAGCGGAGAGCATCTGAGCTATACGCGCATAGTTCGAGAGCCTCTGAGCATAATCGCAGATCCCGCGCTGCTGAAGGAAAAGATCAGGCCCGACGGCAGCGTAAGCCTCAGAGATCTGAACGGTATCCCGTATATAGGTCTCAGGTCAGATTTCAGGCTCAGGAATATAACAGACCGGCTCTTTGAAAAGCACGGTATCGTCAAAGAACCGCTGATCGAGACCGAAAGCATGCAGCTCATAAGCACTCTGGTGCGCGAGGGGATGGGGTTTACGATCTCTACAGCGTCGCAGATGGACGTTTTCCCGGCGAAGGCAGACGGCATCGGGTTCTATACGATCAGCGAGGATCCTATGTTCTGGGAGCTGGGTTATGCCGTGCGGGGCAATGAATACCTCAGCAATATGTATTTGAAATTTGTCGAAGGACTGAAGCATTATTTATTAAGCAACGACGCGTATTTTGAGTCGGCGGACGGCAGCGCGGAGTGACCGGTATCAGCGGTCTGACCGCTTTATTGATACCGGTCCGATCATAAGTATAAAAAACCGGCGTCCGCGGCAAGCGGGCGCCGGAGTTCTTTTTTTGAGTTTTACTTCTCAAAGGACGACTTTTCGGGGAACTTTTTAAGCATCAGGGCCCGGTACTTACGCAGTTCTTCTTCGGTCGTGTCGTCGCTGTCGTTAAGGCAGACCAGACGGGGATTCCTGGCGAAATACAGCCGTCCTTTCGGGGTATTGAAGAAATCGTGTATGCTCCTGGTCAGAAAATCCAGGTGTTTCGAGGGGAAGAGGGCGGTCCTTGCGGTGTCTGCCAGGTTTGCCGCGAGCCTCGGGTAATAGGGGTAGGTCTTAAGGCTGCAGAGACCTTTCTCGATCATGTAACAGTGGAAGATCGACCTTTGCAAGTCGTTGTCCTGCCTCATGCGGTTCTTTGAGACCTGCTCGAATTCAGCCGCGAACTCGGCTTTGCATTCCCTGATGGCGGTCTTTGAGTAGACGTCGATGTTGTGTATGGGAAGCAGGTCGTAAGCGGTACCAAAGCGCTCAAGCATCAGCTGCCTTGAGTTGTAAAGGGCTCTGCCGTAATAGCCGGCAGGCTCCACTTTCATTGAGATCATCCTGACCAGGGGCTTTCCGTCCGCGACGAAAAAGCAGGGCGGGACCTCCCTACCGAAGAACATGTCGTCGTTGGCGTAGAGGAAGACCTCAGAAAGGCCCGGTATACTGTCGAGGAAATACTCGATGACGTTGCTGTTGTAGCAGGGCAGCAGTTCTTCGGGCATGAAATCCTTGTGATAGACAAGTACCAGCCTGTCGTTTTCTGTGTTAAGCCAGTCCGGCGGCCTCGAATCGATCAGGACATAGATCTTCCGTATCCAGGGAGCGTATTTCTCCACAGATCGCAGTGAGAACATGAGCTCGCCGTTGTCGCGGAAGCGCACCTCGCTGTTGTTGCAGTCGAGGGCGAAGGCGTTCCTTTTGCTTACCCATTCCTCATCGCTGCCGTTTACGTAGTTGTAAACAAGATCTATGTCCATGACCGTTTTCTCTGCAGCAGGGTAGGGCCTACAGGGTCACGCAGGCTTCGGCGGTTCCGGCCTTTTCGGACACAGCCTTTACGGTCACCTTGGTGCCCGCGGGGGCCTTTACGACCCACTCCAGCTTCTTTTTAGCCTTTGCGGCCTGGCCGGTGCCTATGTTGCCGTAGAAGTAGGCTCCGGTGCCGGTGGCGCTGTAGCCCTGAAGATGGCCGATCTTCGGGTCTTTCTGCCCGCTGACGATCTCAGCCTTTTCGCTGTCGAAGGCGAGGCAGACTTCCACCTCTTTGGCCTTGCCCAGGTTCAGGGCTTCGCCCGAGATGTTGGTGGGAAGATAGCCGGTGTTTCCGGCTACGGCGCTGATCTTGTACACGCCTTCACCCAGTTTTTCGGCCTTGACGTCGTCGAGCCTTAAGCACGGCATTGATCTCGCGAAGCGGATCAGGAACCTGGTCGACTGCTCCATTAGGTCCTTAAGGAAGTGCTTAGGCGGGTTCTGGTGGGTGAACTTGTAGTTGAAGCCTCCCAGCTCGACCTTGCCGAAGACGGGGTGGTCGTACTCATGCCACTCGACGTAGTCTTCGGGGGCGTTCTCTTTGACCCACTGACGGCAGGCGTTGAAGCGCTCGATGCTTTCTTTCGCGGTCTCTTTGGATCTCTCGTTGGCCTTGAAGGGCTTGCCTGCTCTCTTGGCCAGATCCCAGTACTCGATGGTGTAGGCGATTATGCCCTCGCTCTGGTAGCACCAGTCGTCGAAGGCTCCCGAGTCGTACTGGGCCGGGTTCTGGACGAACTCCTCGTAGATGTTGAGTATCTCGTAGCCAAGCTCTTCTTTGCCCATCTCGGCGATGGCTTTAAAGACCTTGATGTCGCCCTGGTCAGCCTCTGCCACGGGACGGGTCCCGGGGGGATAGAGGAGCATACCGCCGCTGGTGTGGTTGGTCGAGACTCCTCCGATGTTGGGATGGGCCAGTATCCACTCGGCGAGAGCCCTGCACTCATCGTTGGAGAGGGGGTACTTGCCGGCGCCGGGCTGGCGCTTCTCGGGGAACCAGCCGTAGGGGAAGTTGCGGTTGAAGTCCAAAGACCAGGCGTTCTTCTTGGTCTTCAGGTTCTCGTCGCCCTCGTACTCTTCGAGTATGCCCTCGGGGAAGATGTCGTAGAATTCTCCCTCTCTGTCGCCCGGGTCTCTGGGAAGGATCGCGCCTTCGTTTTCGGGGTCTTTCTTCCAGGCACCGTAGGGGGTGGGTATGCGCATCATGCGTATGACTCCGTCGCCGTCCAGGTCTTCTTCCTTTACGCCGCCCTTGACCTCGTTTCTCACCCTGTTGACCGAGCGTATGGTGTAGGGGGTGGTGAGCCAGGTCTCGGTGCCGTCGGGAGTGATGCGGGGTACCGAGTAGACGGTCATGGTGTCGAGCAGCCTTGTGACTTCCTTATCGCTGCCGTAGTTGGTGATAAGGTAGTCGAGCAGGTGCATGGCGGCCATGGAGCCGGTGATCTCTCCGGCGTGGATGTTGCCGTCGACGTGAAAACCGGGCTTGCTTAAGGCGCAGCCGGTCTTCTTGCTGGTCAGGGTGACGCCGTACTGGTTTCTTCCCTCGGGAGTTACCATATTGACCTCAAGCTCCACGAGATCGGGATACTTTTCGGCGAAATACTCCAGATTGCTCTTGAGCTCCTCGTAGTTGTAATAGTGATCGTACTTGAAAGTAGTCTTCATATGACCTCCGTTCAATACTTAAAGCAATGCCTTTGGATTGATTTTACTCAAAACCGGGCCCTGCTGCAAGCGGCAGAAAAGAAAGCCTCAAAAACCATAAAGAATTTGGTATAATAAACAAAGGAGGACGCAGCGATGAAGGATAGCAGCGAGTTCGGAAACAAGGATAAAAAAGAGACAGAAAGAAAGCTCAGCGAGGCCGAGCAGAGGAGGTTCGAAAAATTCGAGGCCCTTTCGAAAAAGATGGAAGAGCAGGGCTTTAAGCGGGTCGAGCTCACCGTGAGCATAGTGAGGGCCAACGTCTTCGCCATCGCGCTCCTGATACCCCTTCTGGTCATAGGCTTCGGCCTGCTGATATATTTCCACAGAGACGGGCTCGCCATAAGGACCGTCGGCATGCTCACATCGCTACTCGCGCTGGCGGCACTGGTGGCCGCCCACGAAGCGATCCACGGCCTCAGCTGGGCCCCCTTCGCCGAAAACGGCCTCAAAGACATCGAATTCGGCTTCATGAAGCAGTACCTGACCCCTTACTGCACCTGTCTTACGCCCCTAACCAAGGGCCAGTACATATTCGGCGCCCTCATGCCCATGATCGTTCTGGGCATCATCCCCATGATCTGGGGCATAATCGCCGGCTCCCTCTACATCGAATTCATCGGCATAGTCATGACCAACTCCGCCGCCGGCGACATTCTCATCGTTCGCAACATCCTCAGATACAAGACCGATGCCGAGACCGTCGTCTACATCGACCACCCGACCCAGGCCGGCGGAGTGATATTTGAGAGGTAGGGGGGAGTAGCCACGGAGTTTTAGGCTGAAAAACAGGCCGGATGCATCCTATGTAATTGCCGGGACAGTCCTTTTGAAACTATTTCGGCATTTAAGTGTTTAAATGTTAGTAAAATTACGCCTTAAGCGGAACGGAATCTTCATTTTGAGGGCAGTAATACGCTGATTCTCAAGAAAGATCCTTATTATAGCCTACTTTATGCGATAAAAGAGCTTGTTTGCTTTGTTTGAACCGACGAAATCAAAGATTTTACTAACAAATCTTGATAAAACAAAGCAAAAAGTTTCAAAACAGCTGTCTCGAGGTTCGGGGTAATACTCGTTCGGTTTTCTTTAGCGGCTGTGTTGAACGTATTTTGCGGAAAAGTGCAGAAATCAGCCTGTTTTTATCAGGAAAAGTTAAAGCTGGCAGATCAAACGACTATTGAATTACTTAAGAAACGAGCTTTCGAAGGGAACGATCATTATGAGCGATAATCCTAGGTGCTTATATGATAATAGTTTTTCAGGCTTTCTAGGTGAAACGGAGATGTCTATTCTCGGAAAGCTTGTCGATCATTATCATGGTGAGGCACGCACGACAACGATTGAAGCATGGAAGGGCGAGATCTCCATCATTCAAGATATGCTCTCCCAGCTTGGGGGGGACGAAGGCCGAGTGGTATTCGAGTATGACATCCCGCGGCTCGGAAAACGGATTGACGTGGTGCTACTTCTCAAAGGCGTCATCTTCTGTATCGAGTTTAAGGTTGGAGAAACACGAATCCTTGAGGCAGATGTAGACCAGGTCCTCGACTATGCACTGGACCTTAAAAACTTCCATAAATTCAGCCAGGAAAAAGTCATTGTTCCAATACTGATAGCAACAAACTATGCAGAGGCCTCTTCTGTCATTCAGATGTCAGTGTATGACGATAGGGTAGTAAATCCGCTTGTAACAGGAAAAGAGCACTTTTTTGACCAGATTAAAGCTGTTCTACGCAGATTTCCTGATGAGACACCAGTTGACCCGAACTGGATCATAAGTCCGTATGCACCCACTCCAACAATCATTGAAGCAGCCAGATCTCTGTATGAAAACCATTCTGTGGAGGATATTACCCGCCACGAAGCGGATAAAGTCTATACCGACAGGACTATTGGGTATATTCTGCAGGTAATCAAAAAAAGCAAGGCCGAACAGAGAAAAAGCATTTGTTTTGTCACCGGTGTGCCAGGTGCAGGGAAGACTCTGGTTGGACTTGACGTAGCGATTAAGCAGACCTATCAAGGGCATGATGAACCTGTCGAAGATGAAGGAGCAGTCTATCTATCTGGTAATGGGCCTCTAGTTGCAGTATTAACAGAAGCTCTCGCCCAGGATAATTACAAAAAGAGCCGGGAGAATAACGAGCCAAAGAAACTATCGGATTCCCG
>JAEEGL015465133.1_pt1 | contig 12771 bp, 8 predicted proteins | sample 9134231 | NCBI WGS metagenome assembly JAEEGL01 (sample SAMN16246548, study PRJNA631951) | gut metagenome | biome: gut microbiome; feature: rumen; material: fiber-attached | host: Bos | place: Iran: Karaj | collected 2018-10 | reverse complement strand
TTGCAAAGGTGTTCCCCTATCTGATCTTCGGGTATTTCGGAGACAAGATGGCTTATGCGTATCGTATCACGGAGGCTCCGGATTTCTTTAACAGGCTTATGGGGAGCCTCGGAAACATAGGAACGGCTTTCGGAACAATATTACCGAGCATGAAATTTAAAGACTTGATCTTTGGAGTCCTAACCGGAGCGGGCATGAGGCTCGTTGTGTATGTAAAGAGCAAGAATGCCAAGAAGTTTCGCAAAGGTGAGGAGTACGGCAGCGCCCGGTGGGGTAATGAAAAGGATATAGAACCGTACATGGATCTTAACGATCCGGAAAATAACGTTATATTGACACAGACTGAGGGACTGCAGATGGAAGGAAGGCCCAGGGAGCCGAAGTATGCAAGGAATAAGAACATCCTTGTAATAGGTGGGAGCGGCTCGGGCAAGACGAGGTTTTTCGTAAAACCGAACCTTATGCAGCTCCATAGTTCATATGTAGTCACGGATCCGAAAGGCACCCTGATACTTGAGACCGGAAAGATGTTTATTGATGCCGGTTATGAGGTCAAGGTTCTTAACACTATCAATTTCAGTAAGTCGATGCATTATAATCCCTTCGCCTATCTGCACGGGGAGAAGGATATCCTTAAGCTGGTGAACACGCTTATCGTGAACACCAAAGGCGAAGGCCAGCAGGCTACTGAAGATTTCTGGGTAAAAGCGGAGAAGCTGCTCTATCAGGCATATATCGGGTTCATATATTACCAGTGTATCGAAGAGGAGCAGAATTTTTCAACGCTTATAGACATGATCAACGCATCGGAGACGAGAGAGGAGGATGAAAGCTTCAAAAATGCCATCGATCTTATCTTCGAAGACCTCGAAATAATGCATCCGGATCACTTCGCTGTAAAGCAATACCGCAAATATAAGCTTGCGGCCGGCAAGACCGCTAAATCTATACTCATTAGCTGCGGAGCGAGACTTGCTCCATTTGATATTGCAGAGCTACGAGACCTCACCGAATATGATGAGATGGATCTGGAAGGACTTGGGGCGAGGCCGACGGTTTTGTTCATGATCATGTCTGATACCGATGCAACATTCAATTTCATCTTGGCAATGATGCAGTCACAGCTTTTCAATATCCTGTGTGAATTCGCAGATGACAAGAATCATGGCAGGCTCCCGGTACACGTAAGATTCTTATTGGACGAGTTTGCCAACGTGGGCCAGATCCCACAATTTGATAAGCTGATCGCGACGATAAGGAGCAGGGAAATATCTGCTTCTATTATTTTGCAGTCAAAGAGCCAGCTTAAAGCAATCTATAAGGATAATGCCGATACGATAGAGGGCAATTGTGATACCACGTTATTCCTTGGAGGGAAAGAGAAGACGACACTTAAAGAGATGTCGGAGATTTTGGGTAAAGAGACGATTGACCTTTATAACACATCGGATACCAGAGGTAATTCCCCATCCTACGGTTTGAATTATCAGAAAACGGGGAAAGAGCTCATGTCACAGGACGAGATAGCAGTCATGGACGGCGGGAAATGTATCATGCAGCTCAGAGGCGTGAGACCATTCTTCTCAGATAAATACGATATAACAAAGCATAAGCGATACAGCGAGCTGTCCGATTATGACGAGAAAAACCTGTTTGACGTGGAGAGTTTTCTTTCAACAAAGCTCAGAATGAAGAAAAATGAGCTTCTGGAAGAGTATGACCTCGGATTTATTGAGGATGATGATGCGACAACTGAATAGGCGTATGGCTAAACGGACCCGCAAGGGCAAACCTGATGCCGGAGCTATACTATTTATAAGGAAGCAGACGATGAACGCCTGGAAAGCAATGATCACCGTCTGCCGAGAGTGGGAGAGGCATAACCTGACCCTGTAGCTATTGTATCAGAAATATGCTGTCACGGACAGTACTTTGATATGGCACAGGTTTTTTATGTCCTCCGAACCTGCAAAACCCAGATAAATATTTTAATAACAGAAGGAGGATGACCGGAAACGCAGTTTTAGGAGCCGCAGTAGTCTGAAGAAGGGCGGTTTCATTAATGTTTGGGTTTTGCAAAAAAACAAAATAGAAAAAATGATTTCTGCGTTTTTGGTTTACATAACTATGGGATTCTTCACAACGGCCATAAATGGCCTCAAGGTAGTTACGACGGCGATCGGCGGGGGCGTCGGTGTCTGGGGGGTTATAAACCTCCTCGAGGGATACGGAAATGATAACCCCGGAGCAAAGAGCCAGGGCGTTAAGCAGCTGATGGCAGGCGCAGGTATCGTTATCATAGCGCAGACGGTGATCCCTCAGCTTACTACTCTTTTCTCATAAGAGGAACAGGCGGTAGATGAATTCTATCGTTGACAAGATTACCGAACTCATAAAGGAAATGCTGCAGGGATGGGTTTTGACTAACCTCGAAGGGATGTTTACCGATGTCAATGATAAGGTAGGCACAATAGCCGGAGAGGTTAGCAAGACTCCCAGCGGATGGAACGCAGGTATATTCAGTATGATACAGAACCTGTCGAATACGGTCATAGTGCCGATAGCAGGGATAATAATCACCTATGTTCTGTGTTATGAACTGATAACCATGGTCATAGATAAGAACAACATGCATGAATTCGACACGAGCCTGTTCATAAGGTATCTGTTCAAGGCATGCATAGCAGTAATGCTCCTTAGCAGGACTTCGGATATCGTGATGGCAGTCTTTGATGTCGGCGGGCATATGGTAAACAGCGCGGCATCAGCTATCACGGGATCAACAAACCTGGATGTGGGTGCAACGCTTATGTCTATGTTCAATTCACAGCTATCGACCATGGAGATCGGAGAGCTTATAGGCCTGGGCCTTGAGACTATGATATGCAGCTTATGTATGAAGATCATGTCCGTGCTGATCACCGTCATTTTATACGGACGTATGATAGAGATATATCTTTATGTTTCGGTAGCACCGGTGCCGTTTGCAACCTTTACCAACAGGGAATGGGGCAGCATCGGGGCTAACTATCTTAAGGGAGTGATCGCTCTCGCATTTCAGGGATTTTTCATAATGGTCTGCGTTGCGATATACGCAGTGCTTGTAAACACAGTAGCTATAGCAGGCAACCTGCACTCGGCATTATGGCAGGTAATGGCTTATACGGTAGTGCTGTGTTTTTCCCTGTTTAAGACAGGATCAGTATCTCGCAGTATTTTAAATGCACACTAGCAGGAGGTTTACATAACTATGGCTATTTCGGTAGACGTGGCAAAAGATCCCAGTGCGATCAAGGTAAAGTTCTTAGGGAATTTCACCAAGCGCCAGATCATTTGCTTCAGTGCGGCTGCGGTGACAGGTGTTCCATTTTATCTGATGACAAGGAAGGTAATCGGAACGGATGTGGCTGCCATTATTATGGTGGCAGTCATGCTCCCGTTCTTTTTTGTAGCAATGTATGAAAAGGACGGAGTACCGGCGGAACAGTATCTGTGGCAGATAATAACGATGAAGTTCTTACGGCCCGGGATACGCAGATATAAGGCAGGCAACCTGTATGAGCAGCTAAAGGAAAGAGAAAAAATGGAAAAGGAGGTGGAAGCTCTTGAGGCAAGACAGAAGAAGTGGAAAGAAGGCCGTGCCGGAAAAGCGGGCAGCAAAGAAAAAGCCTGAATCCACTGTTAATGATAAAGCACCAAAGAAGGCAGAGGCCAAGAAGGGCGGAAGCGGAAAGGCAGGAAAGATTAAGGGAAAGACTGATAAGCCGAAGTTTTCCCTTATAAAAAAGTTCACCGGGCTTACGTTTGAAGAACACGTAAGGCTTAAGAACTTAAAGAAGACCCTTGCCGGTGAGAATGATAATACCGGGAAGCAGATATCGACCCAGCAGACGATAACCTTTGACAAGATGTACCGGGACGGTATCTGCAAGGTAAAGAAGGGCGTATATACAAAGATGATCGAGTTTTATGATATCAATTATGTATTGCTCGACGAGGACGAGAGGGCGGATATCCTGGGACTGTACTCACAGTTCATCAATTATTTCGATCCCTCGATCACGTTCCAGATATTCCTGTTTAACAGGCATGTTAACAAGGAAACACTGAAAGCCCAGTTTGAGATCCCGCCGCAGGGAGATAAGTTCGATGATATCAGGGAAGAGTTTTCTGATATGTTAAAGGATCTCTCGTCTAAGGGCAATAACGGGGTGATAAAGAGCAAGTATATCATCTTTGGGATAGAGGCGCTAAATATCAAGGAAGCACGGCAGAGGATGATAAGCATCGAATCGGATATCATAAAGAACCTTAAGAACCTTGGCACTAATGCAAGGAGCCTTGACGGGAAGGAGCGTCTTAGCATCCTGTATGAATTCTTCAATCAGGATAAGATGGATACTTTCCGTTTTTCATTTAAAGAGATGGCAGAGTCAGGGAATACGGTGAAGGATTATATAGCACCGCAGGGCTTTGAGTTCAGATTCCCCGGCAGATATAAGATGGGGCATATGTTCGGATCTACAAAGTACCTTGATATCATATCCCCGAAACTTAATGATGAGCTGTTAAAGCGTCTGCTTGATATCGATAGCAACATATCGGTATCAATCCATATGCAGACCATTGAGCCAATCGAAGCGGGAAAGCTGTTAAAGAGAGCGCTTTCAGATGTCCAGAAGTCTAAGATAGACGAGCAGAAAAAGGCGGTAAGAGCCGGATATGATATGGACATCCTTCCGACAGATATAGTGTTATATGAAAAAAACACTATGGAGCTGCTGGATGATCTTAACACATCCAATCAGAAGCTCATATGGACGACGATCCTTATATCGGGCTTTGGAAGGAACAAGAAAGAGCTTGAGAGTGTACAGCAGAGGATATCGGGAATAATACAGCAGGCAAACTGCAGGCTCATCGACCTTCAGTACAAACAGGAGGCAGCCATGAATGCCGCGGCCCCTATCGGGATAAACAATACCGGAGAGGGCAGGCATCTTATAACAAAGAACCTTGCGATCCTTGTGCCGTTCAACACGCAGGAGCTGTTCCAGCAGGGACAGTCGCTGTATTACGGTCTTAATGCCCTGTCCAATAACATGATCATGGCAGACCGAAAGAAGTTAAGGACACCTAACGGCGTGATCCTCGGTACACCGGGATCGGGAAAATCATTTTCCGCCAAACGCGAGATACTCGGAAGCTACCTTGTTTCAAGGGATGACATACTGATATGTGATCCCGAGGGAGAGTATTTCCCTCTTGTAAAGGCACTTGGTGGGGAAGTAGTTAAACTTGCCACCAATTCAAAGGATTTCCTTAATCCTATGGATATACAGGTATCACACAGGAATGACACGGAGGCCCTTAAGCTTAAGAGCGATTTCCTTATTACCCTGTGCGATGCCATTGCGGGAGGTGAGACCGGCCTTGCCAATGATGAGAAGGGTATAATCGACCGATGTATCGAGGGAATATATGATGAATACTTTAACGATCCGAAACCTGAGAATATGCCGATTCTTGAAGACCTTTATAATGCCCTGATAATGTATGAGCCTGATAAAGGGATATCCGAACAGCTGGCTATTGATGCAAAGCAGAAGGCAGTCCGTATAGCGAACAGTCTTGTATTGTATGTGCATGGGTCCCAGAATTATTTTAATCACAGGACAAATGTTGATTCACAGAACAGGATAGTGTGCTTCGATATAAGAGACCTTGGAAAACAGCTTAAGGAACTGGGGATGCTGATCGTTCAGGATGCCGTCTGGAACAGGGTATCACGGAACAGGGAGCGTAAAGTCGCCACCCGTTATTACTGTGATGAGTTCCACTTACTGTTAAGGGACAAGCAGACGGCACAGTATTCGGTGGAGATATGGAAGCGTTTCAGGAAATGGGGTGGAATACCTACGGGCCTTACACAGAATGTAGGTGATTTCCTACGCTCGGAGGAGATAGAGGGGATACTCGGAAACAGTGATTTTGTCTATCTACTTAACCAGAATGCGAAAGATCAGCTGATACTGGCAGACAAGCTGGGGCTTTCATCCAAGCAGCTGCAGTATGTGACCAATTCGGAATCAGGCTGTGGCCTTATCCTGTTCAATGATGTGGTGATACCGTTCGCGGACAGATATCCGACAGATACAAAGACATTTAAGATCATGAACACGAAGCCCGAGGAGGTAGATGAAAACAGCGGCAGTGTTCTTAATGATATGGGAGATTTTTCAAATGGCAAAGAGAAAGAAAAGAGCGGCATGGAATGAGGAACTGCGGAACGAGGGCTTAAAGCAGGAGACCTTTGAAACAGGTTCCGGGGCCGCCGGTATAAACAATGAAGTAGCAGGATGGCAGGGATCCGGGAGTGATAATGCAGGAAGCTTTATACAGCCGCAGGCAGAAAGCTTTAATACCAGCCGGAGCGAAGCGTTTGAGCACAGTTACAGGTCATATGATCCGGGAAATGAAGGATTTAAGAAACAGAGCGAAACAAACAGATCCGGAGATGATGGGGATCAGCTAAGGTATGATGTACACAGTCCGGGTAGTGAAACCCATAAGCAGGAGCATAGTGGTTTCAAGGACGATGTTCATAAGGAAAATGCAGCATTCGGTAATAAAACGGAGAGCAGGACAGACGGGTTTGATACAGGATCATACTTTAATCCCCGGCATAGCATAAACAAGTCGAATGCCACAAGGCGCTTTAATGCTGCTAATGAAGCAAACCCGATGAAAGATGCTTACCTGGGACAGGATTTTCGGTCTGCAGAAGGTATAAATACCGGAAGCGACTTTCAAACTGCACATGATATAAGAAGCAGTTTGGAAAACGAATTTATGGTAAAAGATGTTTATACACCAAATGGGTCAGAAAACAGCTCTAACGCAGTAAATATCAAGAAGGGTGAATATACACCAAATACCGCAAAAGCTTCCCAATATCGGAATCATGCAAAACCCGCGACTGCACAAAAGGATAAAAGCAGATCAGACAGCACTTATGCAGTGAGGAATAAGAAGCAGTACAGGAAGAAGTCGGGTGAGTTCTACAGGGACAGCTTTAAAAAAGAGGGAAGAGTGGATCCTGTTGATACGGAAGCTCAGTTCCAGCAGCCCGGACTGGTAACCGAATCAAGGTCTGAGATGTTAAGCAGGATGGCCAATCAGGAGTTCTTCGATAAGCATGAAGCTGAGGATGAAAGAAACATCGAGTATATTTCCCAGCGCGAGGAATCAATGTCAAGGCGTGTCCGCAGCTATCACGGGAAGCATAAGTCCCCGAGAGAGACATATATAAGACCTGATGAAAGGTTCAGGAACAAAGATGATTTCTTAGAGGATACAGGAGCAGAGGTTTCCGACGGGATAAGACAGGGGAGATCTGAGTATACAGTTGAGGACCCTGCCGGAGAAGTAACGGGCACGCACAAGGATCATGATCCGGATCCTAAAGCCGATGGGAAGAAAGGGAGACAGGGAAAGGATCTTACCGATGACGGGTTTTCCGGTAACGGCAAACCCGGTGACGGAATATCCGATGACGGGAAAACCGGTACCGGGATTTCAGGCAACGGTGTAGCGGACAGATATGAGCTGAAAGCAGAAGCCGCAGCAAGAAAGACGCAGAAAGCACGCAGGCGTCTGCGTAAACGCAAGGAATACAGGCTTGTAAAACAGTTCGACCCGACAACCGGCAAAGTAACATATGAGCTTGAAACGTTTAAGGTTCCGAAAAAGGAAAAGAAAGGAAGCCCTGCCACGGTAGCAAGCCGGAGGGCAAAGATGGCGGCGCATAACTTCGTTCATCAGAAGATATCGGAGGAAGAGAAGGAGAATGCCGGAGTCGAGGCAGCACATAAGACCGAGCTGGCCGGGGAGGAGGTTGTATACCGGGCCGGACGATTGAAGAAGACTGTTAAGGCAAGGAAGGCCAGAAAGGTTGCAGTTCTTGAAAAGAAGCAGTTCAAGGCAGAGACGAACCTTATCTTTGAAAGATACCTTGAAGATAATCCCGAGGTAAAGAAAAGGACGATAAGGAAATTCATCCAGAAGCAGCGCATAAAACGTGAGTATGCCCTGGCATTAAGGAAAGGGGCTCATGCAAAGGAAGCAGCCGCTTATGCCCAGAAGGCAGTGCAGACCACGACCGTCATAGCGGCAAAGGTAAAAGAGTTCATAATAAAGCATATCGGAGTGATAGGAGCTGTAGCAGGGTTTGGCCTTCTGTTTGTTGTAATAGCAACCGGTGTTTCATCCTGCGGAGCGATGTTTGGCGGCGGAGTTGCTGCTACCATGATGGGAAGCTATCAGAGCAGGCCCGCAGAGCTTGATAAATCCGATGATGCCATGACGGTAAGGGAGCTGGAGCTCCAGAATAAGATAGACAGTATAGAAACGGATCATCCTGATTTTGACGAGTATGAGTATAACCTTGGCGAGATCGGACATGATCCGTTTGTACTTATAAGCTATCTGTCCGCCATGAACATTGATTTTGCGGCAGTGGATGTGGATGACCAGATAGAAGCGCTGTTTAACGAGATGTATAAGCTCACGCTCACTCCAAGGATCGATATAAGGACGAGGACTGTTACAGATCCTGATACCGGCGAAGAATATGAAGAGGAATACGAGGTAAGAGTCCTGCAGGTGGAGCTAAAGAGCAGGCCGATGGAAGAGGTAGTAGGTAATGTATTATCCGGCGATGAAAAGGAACTGTATGACACATATATGGAAACAAGAGGTGCGCTGCAGCAGTTCTATACGCCGCTCGACCTTGACTGGTATCACATGATAAAGAGCTATTACGGATACAGGAAGAATCCGACGACCGGGGAGAACCAGTTCCACAGAGGGATAGATATAGCGGTACCCGAGGGAACACTTGTATATGCAGCCCAGGACGGAACGGTAAGCGCTGCCACCTATGATGCGGAATACGGCAATTACATCGTTATCGCCGATGCCAAGAACTATGTAACAAAATATGCACACCTTGCGACCATGAACGTGAGTGAGGGTCAGGATGTAAAGCACGGAGCGATCATCGGAACAACAGGAAGCACTGGATCGAGCACGGGTTCACACCTGCATCTTGAATGTATGGCAGATGGAGAGTATTACAACCCTCTGTTTTATTTTGAGAACGGGGACGGCTCCATTTACGGTACAACAGACCCGATAGGTGGGAGCGGAGATGTGGCAGCCCTGTTTTATGAGGCGGAAAAATACCTCGGATTCCCATATGTATGGGGAGGATCGAGCCCGTCAACGAGCTTTGACTGTTCGGGGTATGTAAGCTATGTCTTAAGGCACAGTGGCTACTATAACATGCCCCGTACAACGGCACAGGGGATATTTAACCAGTGTACTCCGGTAAGCCCGTCTGAGGCCAGAGCAGGAGACCTTGTTTTCTTTACAGGAACATACAATTCCGGGAATCCCGTCAGTCATGTCGGCATATATGCAGGCAACGGACAGATGATACACTGCGGTGACCCGATCAAATATACCTCAATAAATACTTCGTACTGGCAGACGCATTTCTATTCTTTTGGTCGTTTGTCGGGACATTGAAAAACACTGATTTTGGAGGATTGCTCATGACGATTGAAAAGATGAATGAGCAGATCAGCAGACTCAAGGAGGAGAAGAAGGCTTATGACGAGAAGATGAGCAGGAAGATAGCCGATCTTGAAAGGGAGCGGGATCTTGCTCTTGCAGCACAGACTCAGAGGGTCTTTGCGAAGCATCATTTAAGTCCCGATGAGCTGGTCAGGCTCAAATACGCAAGTAAAGAACAGTTAGCACGGGTCCTGGAATTCATAGAAGATGAGATAAAAGAACCCGAAAGAAACGCTGAAAAAGCGGATACAAAGAATGTAAAGGAGAAAGATGATCATGCATAACAAGTTAATACGTAGGATTATGGCATCACTGATAATCTCGGTGATGCTTTTTGCACTTCCGGCAGGAGCACTGATAGCAAACAGTTCCTCAGCCATATCTGTATATGCAGATGAGGAAATGCCTGCGGCTGATCCCGGGTGTACAGATGCAGCGGATGCTGATTCCGGTAATGAAGGAGAGACCGGGAATGCAGGAGAAACCGCAGGAAGTGAAGGAACAGATAACAGTGAAGAACATTCAGACGGAGAGGAACCCGGAACAGGGGAAAATCCTGGAACAGGTGAAGAGCCCGGAAGTGAGGTCCCCGGTAATGAAGATCCGGGAAACGGAGGAGAAACACCCGGCAGCGAAGATCCCGGTACCGGAGAACAGCCCGGTGGAGAGGATCCGGGAAACGGTGAGGAACCTGAACCGGAGCCGACACCGGAACCTGAGTGTATCTGTGACCATAAGTGCAGGCAGTACGACTATAACCATGACTGCCCTGTATGCAGTGCGGATTATAAGAAGTGCGGATATAAGGAGCCTACAGTAAAGATAACTATAGATATACCGTCAGGCTGGTACAGCGCAGGTACGAACGTGAGGGCATCGTTTAAGGTAGAGGATATGGCAGATACAGGCAATCTTGCGATCAAGTCCGTCCAGGCAAAGATCGGTCAGAACGGAACCTATCAGGATGTTACCGAGGATATGTACCTTGATATTTCCGAGAACTGTACGATCTATGTGCTTGTGACGGCGGCAAATGACATAGGTTATGAGAGGAGCAGGGCTATAAAGTGCTATGATACAGGCAAGCCCACCCTCAACGCAGCGGTATCTGACGGCCTTCTTACTGTAAAAGCTGTTGATAACGAATCCGGTGTAAAGGTCATATATGTGAACGGATATGAGTTCTATGATCTTACAAACGGAACGGTAAATATAAGGCTTTCACAGTTTGATGCAGGATATGAGTACTTTACTATCACGGCTATGGATAATGCCGGGAATACATCAGAGGTATATAAGACCAAGAACCCGTATTACAAGGATCCTAATTCAACTGATAATACAAGCAATCCTGCAGAACAGCTCCCGAAGAGTGCAGAAGCAACAAAGCCTGCGAACGCAACGGCTTCTGTGGTTGAGCATACAAAGACTGACAGCAACGGGAATACAACCTCGCAAACAACGGTAACGCTGGATCCGGATAAAAGACAGGCAGCTGATATGACTGACATAGAGGAAGGTGCGATTCCTGACAGTGAGGAAGTGCAGGGGCAGGATATGAACCTTGGCAAGGAGTTCTACACGATAGAAGCGGCAAGCGGAAAGCAGTTTTTCCTTATCATAGACCGTGACGGACAGCAGGAGGAGGTGTACTTCCTGACTCAGATAACAGAGAATGACCTGCTCAATGTTACCACAGATAATTCGGAGACACTTCCCAAGAATTCAGCAGCCCTTGAATCGCAGATACCTGTGATGGAGAGCGCACTGCCTAACAATAATACAGAGTATGATAATACACAGGAAGTACCAGTTCCTACTGAATCACCGGCAGAGGAGACACCGGAAGAGAGCGAACCGGATACCGGATCGGATGATGAACCCAGCAATCCTATACTCGGGTATATCCTCATGGCCATACTTGGCGGAGCTGTAATAGTAATAGGTTATTACTTCAAGGTCGTTAAGCCAAGACAGGACGGAGACTTCATTGAGGAGGATGAAGACGAGGCCGGCGATGATGAAGAAGATCAGGAAGATGAAGATGATGACAGCGACGAATATGACGATGAAGAAGCAGTCTCGGAGAAGGATGATTTCTTCAAGGATCAGGAAGAAGCCCCTAAGAGCGCTGATGAAGGCATAGAGGGTGATGTAGCTGAAACGCTTGAAGCATCGGATGACGAGGATCCTTACGAGAAGTAAGACAATTAAATGAAGCATATGGCATAACAATGAACCAGTGAGCCGGGCATAAACTATATGTCCGGCTCTCAATTTATAAATGGGAGGAAAAATACAATGGATGAGAGAAACAATGAATTTGGCAATGGCGGGTTTGAGATGATCGGAGAGAAGGATGAAAATCCGTTTGACCATGCCGGGGGCACACAGAAGGAGAGCATTGATAAGACTTACAGGGAGAGCACTCAGAAGGAATATGAGGAGATAACCCTTAAGTTCGGCAAGGGTCTTGTAGGTGATACCTTCGAGGGCAAGGACGGCAATTCATACACGGAGATCAAGATCCCGAATCCCGATAAGAACGACCATCGTCCATGGCAGACCTTTGTGGTAAAGGAAAATCATGTCCATGTGAACCAGTTCGGAAAGGGCATGTGGGTAAAGCTCCCCGCAGATGGCCATACCACGGTACGCAGAAACGTAAAGACCGGTGTAGATGAGCAGGGCAAGGCTACATGGGGAGTAGAGAAGACCAAGGTAAGCAACAGGGAGCTTAAGAAGATGGTCGAGGCTTATAAGGAAAGGTATAAGGAGCAGGAGAGAGGTTCCATAAAGGATATGATCCAAGAAAAAAAGCCGATAGTTGATATGCAGAAGCCTTCGGCAAAGCCTCACGACAGGGCTATGGGAATGGCCATATAGGAGGCACTATGGAGCTTGTTATAACAGAAAAGCCGAGCGTTGCAAGGTCGATTGCAAAGGTCATAGGGGCAGATGAACCGAAGGAAGGATACCTTGAAGGAAATGGATATATGGTTTCGTGGTGTTACGGCCATCTTATAGAGCTTGCCTATCCCGAGGAATATGATCCGTCATATAAGCATTGGACTTACAGAGCGTTGCCGATAATCCCGGATACATGGAAGTATAAGGTTAAGCGGGACACTG
>JAEEGL014861345.1_pt1 | contig 12771 bp, 11 predicted proteins | sample 9134231 | NCBI WGS metagenome assembly JAEEGL01 (sample SAMN16246548, study PRJNA631951) | gut metagenome | biome: gut microbiome; feature: rumen; material: fiber-attached | host: Bos | place: Iran: Karaj | collected 2018-10 | reverse complement strand
GCAAAGGGTGCAGCTTTGGTTTTAGATGATCCATATGTTGGATTTGCCAACGTTGCTCAGTTATTGGATTCAACTCCTGCCGTTTGTCAGGGTATTCATCCTACTGCAGTAGTTGATGACACTGCAGTGCTTGGTCAGAATGTTTCATTAGGACCTGGTGTTCATGTACAGAAGGGTGCCGTCATCGGTAACAATGTACAGCTTGGTGCCAATGTTGTAATCGGACCTAACGCCAAGATCGGTGATAACACCAAGATTTATCCGAACGTAAGTGTATATCATGACTGTCAGATCGGAGCCAACTGTCTGATTCAGTCAGGAGCCGTAATTGGTTCTGACGGTTTTGGTTACGCAAATGAGCGCGGCGAGTGGATCAAGATCCCTCAGACCGGCAGAGTTATCATCGGCAACCGTGTTGAAATCGGCGCCTGCACCTGTATCGACAGAGGCGCGATTGACGATACTGTTATTGCTGACAATGTAATCATTGATAACCTGTGTCAGATCGCCCATAACGACAGAATCGGTTACGGAACAGCAATTGCAGGTCAGACCACTATTGCCGGATCTGTAACCATCGGCAAATACTGCATTATCGGTGGAACCTCTGTAATCAACGGTCATATTGAACTGTGTGACGGAGTAACTCTCACCGGCAGTACTGCCTGCATGAGAGGCATTGACAAGCCAGGTGTTTATTCATCTGTTATTCCTGCAACTTCCAACAAGGAATGGCGTCTGAATACATCAAGATTTTTGCATATCAATGATATGTACCATAGAATCGCAGCTCTTGAGGCTAAATTAAAGGCCTTAACTGAAGAAGAAAAAAATAATTAAAGTTTTATTGGGGGAAAAAGTGACTGATATAGTTGAAAGTGCACATACCTTAAATGTAGAAGAGATCATGAATCTGTTACCTCACAGATATCCATTTCTGATGGTAGACAGAGTTCTTGACTATTCTATCGATGGTGAAAGAAAGACTCTTAGAGCAGTAAAGAATGTTTCATTTAATGAGCCATTCTTTCAGGGACACTTCCCTGGTAAGCCAATTCTTCCTGGTGTTCTGATCCTGGAGGCTATGGCTCAGGCAACCGGTATTCTTGCCTTCACTATGGTTGGAAAGCCAAAAGACGGTGAATTATATTATTTCGCTGCAATTGACAATGCTCGTTTCAAGCGTCCTGTTGTACCTGGTGATCAGCTGATCCTGGATGTTGAATACTTCAAGGAGAGACGTGGTATTGCTTCATTCAGCGGTGTTGCTACTGTTGATGGAAAGGTGGTTTGTACTGCAGACCTGATGTGTGCAAGACACTAATTTTTAGTAAGGTGTATTACATTGACTGAATCAACTGGAATTATTGATCCAAGCGCAAAAATTGGTCCAGATGTAGTTTTAGGTAAAAATGTAACTATCCGTGAAAATGTAATCATCGAAGGTAATGTTACCATTGGCGATGATTGTATTTTCGAGCCTTTTTCTATTATCAGAGGTCCAACCACTATTGGAAAGGGCAATCATTTTTATCAGTTCTGTTCCATTGGTGAAGGCTGTCAGGATCTAAAATATGCCGGTGAGCCAACAACTCTGACCATTGGTGACAATAACGTCATCAGAGAGCATGTTTCTATGCACAGAGGTACAGTTCAGGGCCGAGGAACTACTACTGTTGGTTCTAACAATCTGTTTATGATCAATACTCACATTGCTCATGACTGTGTTATTGGAGATAACTGTATCTTCTCTAACAACGCTACTCTGGCAGGTCACGTAGTGATTGATGACTGGGTTGTATTCGGTGGTCTGGCTGCTATTCATCAGTTCGGCAGAGTTGGCTGTCACGCCATGGTTGGCGGTATGGCTGCGCTGAATATGGATGTTCCTCCATATGTTATGGCTGCAGGTCACTATGCAAAACCTTTCGGTATCAATAAGCGCGGACTTCAGAGAAGAGGCTTCTCTGATGAGGCAATTTCAGCAATCTTCAAGTCATATATGCTTCTTTACAAGAAACATCTTCCTCTTGAAGAGGCAATTGTTGAGATTGAGAAGATTGCACAAGATTTTGCTGAAGTAAAACCTCTGGTCGACTTCCTGAAGGATCATGGTAGAGGAATTGTTCGCTAATGCCTGTAAGTGAGAATCCACATCTGTATGCACTGTTAGCCGGAGAAAGCTCCGGCGATACTCTTGGTGCGGGTCTTATGATGGCTATAAAGCGTAGAGACCCTCAGGCTCAGTTTATCGGCATCGGCGGTCCTAAGATGATCCATCAGGGACTGGTTACCTCTGCTGATATGAGTGAACTGTCCGTGATGGGCTTTTTTGAGGTTCTCTCCAAGCTTCCTAAGATTTTAAGCATCAGAAAAAAAATCATCAGGGTTCTGCTCAAGGCTAAGCCTTGTATTTTCATCGGCATTGACCTTCCGGATTTTAATCTGCATGTTGAGATGAAATTAAAGCAGGCCGGTATTCCAACGGTTCATTACGTAAGTCCTTCTGTATGGGCCTGGCGTGAGAAGCGTGTGGACAAAATCAAGAAAGCCTGTGATGAGATTCTTGCTCTGCTTCCTTTTGAGAAGACCTGGTATGCCCAGAGAAATATGGCCTGTACCTATGTGGGTCATACTCTGGCTAATTCCATTCCTCTGGAAATTGATCCTAAAGTCTGCCGCGAAAGAATCTGTCTGCAGAAGACCAGTGTTGAGCCGGTTAAAGACAAGGTTATGGCAATTCTTCCGGGATCACGCAAGGGCATGATCCAGAGAATGCTGCCTATCTATGCTCACACTGCCAGAATAATAAAGAAGAAACTACCGGATACCGTATTTATCTGTACTGTGCCTAATTACAATCTGGCAAGTCTGGTTAAGGATATCTGGCTTGAAGTGGCTCCTGATTTATCTATTACCGTTTATGTGGGTAATACCCAGGATGCGATTGCTTCGGCTGATGCTGTTCTACTGACCTGCGGTACCATTGCTCTTGAAACCATGCTGCTTAAGACTCCTTTTACCGTTGCGTACAAGGTAAGCTCCTTATCAGCTCTTATTGCCAAAAAACTTCTGAAAATCAATGTGTTTTCACTGCCTAACCTGATTGCAGGACGAAAGGTGGTAAAGGAGTTTATTCAGGATGAGTGTACTCCTCAGGCTCTGGCCGAAGAGATGTACAAGCTTCTGGTTTACGATAACATCCTGATGAAGAAAGAGTTTGAAAATATCCATCAGGGTATGCGCTGCAATTCTGATGAACTGGCCTGTGATGCCGTTTTCAAAATCATCAACCGCGCCTATGACTCCACTCCAGAGCTTGAGAGTGTAGCTTCTATGCAGGCCCCTGAGTATTCTGCTCCTGAAAATGCACAGAGTCTGAATACAGATAATTCTGACTCTCTGGAAAATTCAGAAACCAAATCAGAATAAGAAGTCCTTTCTAATGGCTAAAATCGTATTAGAACCTTTTGTTTATCCAATTGATCCTGCAGTCTTCAAAGTCTGCGGGGTTGATGAGGCCGGTCGCGGCCCTCTGATGGGTAATGTTGTTGCTGCCTGTGTGGTGCTTGACCCTAATAATCCAATTGAGGGCCTCAATGATTCCAAGCAGCTTTCAGAAAAAAAGCGTGATGCTCTTGAGCCCCTGATTAAGGAAAGGGCGCTTGCTTATGGTATCGGTCAGTGTACTCCTCAGGAGATTGACTCGATGAACATCCTTAATGCTGCTTTAGAGGCAATGCGCCGTGCGTATGAGAATATGGCTCTAAAGTGTGATCTGATGCTGGTTGACGGCAATAAGGTTCCACGAAATATGGGAATTGATACTCAGGCGGTGGTAAAGGGTGATGCCCGTGTGGCTGAGATTGCCGCAGCCTCAATTCTTGCCAAGGTTGAACGCGACCGCCAGATGTATGAGCTGGACAAACAATATCCGGAATATCTGTTTGCAAAACACAAGGGCTATCCAACCAAAGCCCATCTGGAGCTTCTGGAAAAACTGCCGCTTTTAGACTGTTACCGCAGAAGCTATGGTCCGGTTAAGAAAATCCTGATGTCACAGAGCGGCCTGGACGAATTTTCTCTTAATTGATCTGTATCAATATTTTGAGCAAATCGATTTTTGTAGTAAAATTAACAATCAGTCTATCTGAATAGTACCCAATTGAGGTTAACTTCATAGTGATGAACATTAATTATTTAGAGTTTGAGCAGCCAATTGCTGATCTGCTGGCTCATATCGAAGAGTTAAAGCGTCTAAGCTCAGACTCAAGCTCAAGTGTTGATTTAACAACTGAATTAAATCAGTTAGAGAAAAAGAATCTTGAATTAACAAAGAAGATTTTCTCTTCTTTAACAGACTGGCAGATTTCTCAGCTGTCACGTCATCCAATGCGTCCATATACTATGGATTACATTGAAAGAATTTTTACTGACTATCATGAGCTTGCAGGTGACCGTGCCTTTGCTGATGACAAGGCTATCATCGGTGGTCTTGCACGTCTTAACGGTCAGAGCGTTATGGTAATCGGTCATCAGAAGGGCCGTGATATCAAGGAGCGTACTCTGCGCAACTTCGGTATGCCTCGTCCTGAAGGCTATCGTAAGGCAATGAGACTGATGAAGCTTGCTGAGAAGTTCAACATTCCTGTAATTACCTTTATTGACACCCCAGGTGCATATCCTGGCGTTGGTGCTGAGGAACGTTCTCAGGCAGGTGCTATTGCTGAAAGCTTAAAGCTGATGTCCGATCTTAAGGTTCCTGTAATCTGTACCGTTATCGGTGAAGGTGGTTCCGGCGGTGCTCTGGCTATCGGTGTTGGTGACAGAGTAAACATGCTTCAGTACTCTACCTATTCAGTTATCTCTCCTGAAGGCTGTGCTTCTATTCTTTGGAAGTCTGCAGACAAGGCTTCATTAGCTGCTGAGGCTATGAACATCACTGCTCACAGAATTAAGGATCTGGGTTTAATTGATAACGTTGTAACCGAGCCTTTAGGTGGCGCTCACCGTAATTACGATGAGGTTGCTGAGAGCCTGAAGCAGCGTCTTGAGGCTGATTTATCTGATCTGCAGAATCTGCCATCAGAAAGTCTTTTAGAGCAGCGTTACGCACGTTTAATGAAGTACGGATATTGTTAAAAGAAAAAGCCGAGCAGGTTGTAACTGAACTTGCTCAAAAAATCATTTCCTCAATCGGTCCATCCAAATTAGTCGTAGGACTATCCGGCGGGGCCGATTCTACTTTAGTTCTCCTGATTGCCAAACGCGTTACAGAGCTTGATCCAAGGTATACAGCTTTAGCTGTGCACTGCATTCATGGTCTTGATGCGGATGATCCGGTATGGTTTAACCATTGTCATAAGCTATGTAAAAGTGTCGGTGTAGAAATCAGAACTCCTAAGCTCAATATTGTCTACGGCAACGGTCGTTCCCCTGAGGAAGTCTCAAGAGCGGAACGTTATAGAGCCCTTTTAGATAATCTGGATGAGCATAGTGCACTGCTGCTTGGTCATCAGGCCGATGATCAGATTGAGAGTTTCCTTCTGGCTTTAAAGCGCGGCTCTGGTCCATATGGACTGTCCGGCATGAGATTTATGGTTCAGGATGACAGAGGAACTCTGATAAGACCTCTTTTAGAACTCCATAAGTCTGAGATTATCGAAATCATTGAAGCACTAGGCTATTCCCATGTTTTTGATATCTCAAATACCTATATGAAATTTGAGAGAAATTTCATTCGTCTAAAGGTTCTGCCTCTTCTGCGTGAAAGATTTCCTGGTATTGATAAATCCATTATCAGAAGTTCGAAGCTGTGCGCCTCTGAGCATGATTTAGCCATGCGCTATGCTCGGGAAGTGTATGAGCATGCCTTTGACAGAGAAAGGCTCAGACTAGATATCTCAAAACTTGATGTCAGTGATGAAGCTCTGATGCTGAGTGTGCTGAGACTGTTTCTGTACGAAAAGCTGGTTATGACTCCAGAGTACAATGCGGTTTTAGATGCGCTTAATCTGTGCCGGATCTCTCCTGATCAGAGTACGGTGATCCCGCTTGAGAATGGCTATGAGGTAAGACGCTTCAGAAATTTCCTTTATATTGTGAAGCCTGCAGTATGTAATGCCAAAGGAATGTATGAGCTTGAGGCAGGGCAGACTTTAAGAATTGATGATTATCTATATTCTCTGGAACCTTGTGAGGACGGTTTTGCCTGTGACAGGGTTCTTCTGGACTTTGAGTATACCGGTTCTATGAAGCTGCATCCTCACAAAAGAGCTCACAGCAGGGAAATCAAAAAGCTTTTCACCGAGTACAGTGTTCCTGTATGGGAGAGAGAAGCTATATGTATTGTCAGGTCAAAAGACTCAAACTCTGTGCTGGGCTTTGGTTCTCTGTTTGTAACTAGAGAGGGGGCTGCCTGCGGAAGCGGTTCTGCTGTGAGATATCGTCTGAAAGTAGAGCGTATATAAAAAAAGACCCAACGTTTTTAACGCTGGGCTTTAGGAAATATATTATGAAAAAGTCATCAGCCATTGCCATAAAAACATCTAACTGATATTACTTAGAGCGGTGGTTTTAAGAAAAGTTCAAAAAAAATTCAAAAAAATTTAAAATATTTTTATCTTTATGATTTTTAAGAATAAATTTTCATAAATTTATTCGAACTATTTTTCCTGTTTGTAAAAGTTACTCCTTCATCACAAATTTCTTCAGTTTTTTTCCTTTAGCCTCAAAAATCTTTCCCATAATAGAGATATGAGAATTGTTTCGGTACACTCTTATGAGAAGATTTCTTAAAGTATTTGTTCTGCTGTTTCTGTTATGTTCCGGCTCAGCCTATGCCAAAGAGGAAATAAAGATTTTTTTCTATAGGCTTAACTCCGGCTTTATGAATCATGTGCAGATCACAATGGAGAAAATGGCCAAACAGCGTGGTAACCGCGGCTATAAGATCAGGTCATTTGATGCCAATGGAGACGCCTTTAAACAGTATGAGCAGCTTAAAAACCATATTTCCATTGGAGATATGGTGGTTATCAGCGTTTCTGATGAAGAATATCTTCCTAATATGATGAAGATTGCCTCGGAGCATGACGCGAAAGTTGTGCTGTTTGGCTCCTCACCTTCGGCTAATCTTGCAAAATCCTATGATAATGCCTGGTATGTAGGCTTTGAAATGTTTGACTCTGCCCACAAGCAGTATTCAATGATTAAGAGATACCTCAATGAGTGTCCTGATTATGACAAGAATAACAATGGAGCTTTAGATGTGGTTTTCCTGCAGGGCAGGGAGCATGAGTTCTCAACTCATATCAGAACACAGGTAATACTCGATAACCTTGAGAAGTACGGAGTAAAGATTAATCCTGTTTCCTACAATTTTGACGATTACAGTTTCTCTACAGCCTATGAGGACTTAAAAAAACAGATCCGCCTTCAAGGCATTGAAAACATCGAGATGGTGATTTCCAATAATGATGCCATGGCACTTGGTGCGATTAAGGCACTTAATGAGATTAACTATAATCTGCCTTATTCATTTTTCAACGGACACCATCACATTCCGGTATTTGGAATTGACGGTATCTCCGAGGCCTTAAAAAGCGTTGATGCCGGTATGTTGACAGGCACAGCCATTGCCGACTATTCCGCATTATCCAGGGTTATAATGCTGATTTTTGAGAGTGCTTCTGTTGACGATTTTGAAAAGATTGTCTGGTACAGAGTAAATCATCGATCTATTTTTATTCCATATAGAGCATTTTCCAGAATTAAAGTCTATAATGCACAGTCATTATCGAAATAGCATATATATGGTTTTTTATGAGATTCTTTAAGCTGCTGCTGAGCTTTTTTCTAGTTTTTCAGATTCAGGGGACTATGGCCTCTGATGATATTTATTCTTTTTATTATAATGGCGAGTCTGAATTTATCCGCCGTTTCAATGCAAGTCTCAAGGCCTATGCCAGAACCAGAGACGCTGATCTGGAACTTTATGATGCCAGGAACAGCTCTTCAATGCAGTTAAACCAGATTTATTCAAGCATTTCTTCAAAAGATCCTCTGATCATAAATCTTGTGGAGCCTAAAATGGCCCCTGAGATCATTTATCACGCCAAGTCTTACCGTAACCGCATTGTCTTCTTTAACCGCAAACCTGAAGATGAGGTATTAACTAAATATGACAGAGCCTGGTATGTAGGTACCAATTCCTCTGCTGCTGGCAGATATCAGTTTGAGATTATTCAGGACTACCTCAAGGAAACCAAAGGCGTTGATCGAAATAAGAACGGTGAGCTTAATATCATTATTCTTCAGGGTGAAAAAGATCACTCTGATACTGTAGGTAGAACCGACCAGATCATAAAAAGTCTTGATGAGGCCAAAATCAAATACAGCATTATTTCTCAGAATTATGACAACTGGGACTATACCGCAGCCTTTCATGATGTCAAAGATCAGGTTGCCAGAGTCGGTCTTAAGAACATTGATATGATCATTGCCAACAATGATGCCATGGCGGTTGGTGCTGTGGATTATCTTAATACCGAGGGCTATAACCTTGGCAAGGAAGCAAAGGATAAGTCCAAATACATTCCTGTATTCGGTGTTGATGGTATTCCGGATGCAATTGAATACATCAGACAGGATAAGATGACAGGAACTGTATTTGCAGATTTTTCTGCTCTGGCTAAGGTATGTATCGATATTGCACTTGAAGACACTAAGGTTGACGAGGAACTTACCCGTAAGCTCTGGTACAAGGTTACAGACAGAACCGTTTCAATCCCTTTTATTAAATACGCAAGTTTCAAGATTTACGCCAAAAAGCACCGCTAAGAGGAAGATTTTTGTGGCTGTGTAATGTAGATCTGGAGAGTTTTCTGAAGTAACTACAAAAACCGTGGAAGGTTTTGTAGTTAGATGGAGATTCTTTGGGGATTTATATTATGAAAGCTGAGGAATTAGACTTCTGCCATTACGCTTTTGATTAAGCCTAGTGGACTCTTGCCCTCATATGAAATCTCGTGAAGCTTGCTTGCATTCTTTGCGCTTACGAACTGAAGTGTCTGCTTTTCGGTATCCAGCTTGATTTCAATCTGTGAGCTGGTTGCGATGCTGAAAATCTTGTTTAAAGGAGCAAGCATCTGCTTTATATCATTCATTTGGTCTAATTTTAGATTATCAATAAACTCTGACATTTTATCATCCTGTGTATTCATTCTTTTTCGCTTAGTTGTTCTTAATCGTTCTTTTATATTTGTGATGATTCAGCATAAATGGGGAATAATTGTTCTCGGATTTTATGTCAAATCTTTTGGAGCAAGAATTATACCAAAAATATTTGAATATGATCACATTAATTCTTTGTATAATATATTAATTATCGTATCTTTATGAAATTTAATGATAAAAAGTTAACTATCGGATTTAATGACACTTTTTGTTATAGCGTCAATATGTGTTGCGATAGCTGAAAATATTTATATTTTATATTGCATTTTTTCTATTTGAAAAAAAGAAAAATTACTGAAAATTTGAAAAATATATTAAATAACGTGCCCTCTGTATAAAAAAGAAAATCTGACAACACTTTATGTTTGCTTTTAGCCGATCTATAACATAATCTTAAAACTGTTATGACAACAGAAAATAAACATAAGGAGTCAATTTATGGCTGATTTAACTCTACCACCTCTGCCTTATTCTAAGAATGCCTTAGAAGGTTTCCTCTCTGAGCAGACTCTTACCTTTCATCATGACAAGCACTTAAATGCCTATGTTGAAACCACCAACAAACTGAAGAAAGGCACCTCCTTTGAGAATGAATCTCTTGAGACCATTATTAAAAAGGCTCAGCCTGGACCTCTTTTCAACAATGCGGCTCAGGTCTTCAATCATACCTTCTATTTCAAGTGCCTCTGTGCAGAGAAGAAGCAGCCATCAGCTAATCTTATGGCGTTGATTGAAAAGAGCTTTAATTCCTATGATGATTTCATTGATCTGTTTAAGTCTTCTGCAGTAGGTAACTTTGGTTCCGGCTGGACCTGGCTGTGTGCCTCCAATGGTGCTTTAGAGATTGTAAATACTTCTAATGCGGCAAACCCTCTGACCATGGGTAAGACACCTATTCTCTGCGTGGATGTCTGGGAGCATGCCTATTACCTTGATTATCAGAACAGAAGAGCAGATTATCTTAAGGATTTTGTTGAGCACATTGACTGGAGTTTTGTAGAGTCAAATCTTCCTTAACAGTAACCTGTTGATAATACATAAAAAAATACCCAGTGACTTCTAGATCACTGGGTTTATGTATTCGGGACATAAAAATGAAGAAAGCTGAAGAAATACTTTCTCCATGTAATATATTAGATTATCTCGCCTCAAAAAAGTTCATATTTTGTATAATTTTACACAAAATTTTTCTAACATATTGAAAAACATAGTTATTTTGTTGGTACTTTTAGTTTAATATTGAATAATAGAATTAACTGCTTGCAATCTAATAAAAAATAAGTTAGCATATACTAACACGAGTTACCTAATACTAATGAAGGTTAGTATAGCAAGCAAATGACTCGTTTGCATGTGTTCTAAATAAGGTGGTACATAACCTTTAAAGCGGTTTTGAGATGTTTCTTGAAACCGCATTTTTTTTGCCACCCTCTGTCTCTTTCAGTCTTGTTCTTTAAATGCTGCTATATGACATCATTTTTGATGTATTTGAAGTAGTTTTGACTTTACGTCAGCGCTTCTGTTCTGGGCTAAAAAAAATGGCAGAATCCATGAGGACTCTGCCTTTTTTCTGTTAACTACCAGGAAAGTATCTATGCAAGCTGGCTATGATGCCTGTTTGATGTTCTGATCCTGCTCACTGCGGCTAATCAGATCCTCCTGTACCGCCTTAAATGCGTTATCAAGATCCTCAATAATGTCATCAATATTCTCTGTTCCAACTGAAAGGCGGATGGTGCTCTGGAAGATTCCCTGATCCGCAAGCTCACTGTCGGAAAGCTGTGAGTGAGTGGTGGTGGCAGGATGAATTACCAGACTCTTAACATCTGCTACGTTAGCCAGAAGAGAGAAGATCTTAAGTGAATCTATAAACTTATGGGCCTCTCTCTGACCGCCTTTGATATCAAAGGTGAAGATTGAACCGCCGCCGTTAGGGAAGTAGCGCTGATACAGTTCATGCTGAGGATGCTCTTCAAGGGAAGGATGGTTTACCTTTTTGACCTGAGGATGATTCTTCAGGTATTCAATAACCTTCTTTGTATTCTGTGCATGACGCTCTATACGCAGGGATAAGGTCTCAACTCCCTGAAGCAGAAGGAAGGCATTGAATGGAGAGATGGTGGCACCTGTATCTCTGAGCAGAATGGCTCTTAGGTAAACAGCAAAAGCTGCTGGACCAACTGCGTCCACAAAGGAGATCCCATGGTAGCTTGGGTTGCTTTTGGCTATATGTGGGAATTTATCGCTTGAAAGCCAGTCGAATTTGCCTGAGTCTACAATTACACCGCCAAGAGTGGTACCGTGTCCGCCTATAAACTTGGTTGCTGAATGAACCACGATATCTGCTCCGTGCTCTATAGGTCTCAATAGGAATGGAGTTGCAAAGGTATTATCTACCACCAGCGGTATTCTGTTACTGTGGGCCAGCTCTGAAAGGGCATCGATATCAGGAATATCTGAGTTTGGATTACCTAAGGTTTCAATATAGATGGCTCGGGTATTCTCCCTGATAGCAGCAGCTACCTCCTCTGGATTATGGATGTCCACAAAGGTGGTGGTGATGCCGTATAAAGGCAGGGTATGAGCCAGCAGGTTGTAGGAACCGCCGTAGATGGATTTCTGTGCAACTATATGACCGCCGTTGGCGCCTAAGGCCTGGATTACATAGGAGATTGCTGCAGCACCGGAAGCGACAGCCAGAGCTGCTACACCGCCTTCTAAAGCAGCAAGTCTTTTCTCAAGAACATCCTGAGTTGAGTTTGTCAGTCTGCCGTAGATGTTTCCTGCATCTCTTAGTCCAAATCTGTCAGCAGCGTGCTTTGAATCATGAAAGACGTAGGAGGTGGTCTGATAAATAGGAACTGCTCTTGCATCGGTTGCCTTGTCTGCTTCTTCCTGACCAACGTGTAACTGTAAGGTTTCAAACTTATATGCCATTTAATTTTCCTCTTAATGTGAATTTCTGTTATTGGATAAAAAATCGAAAAAAATTAAATAAATCTATATAACTAAATTCACATTCGACAGTTAAAATATAAAAACTTATGCATACTTATTTCTCCTACTGAAGATGTTTAATCATCCTGTTTGAGTAAATAATAGAATTATTTCTGTTTAGTATCAACAAGTTAGTAATACTATATTTTTATGCTGAGTTATAAGTAAAAACTATAAGGTACCTGTAAATTTTTACCTGTAATGGAGAAAGCTCTATCTCTGATGTTATTTTGCAGAGCCTCAGTCTTGCAGAGCAGTTGCTTTTTGACAGGTCCACTCTGAAAAGAATATGTGAAGATAATTGGTTAATTCGGCAGGAAAACAACAAAAATCAAAGCAATCCTTCAATTGTTGGATGCTGAACTTTAATCTGTAAGACAGATCCGCTAGAATTAGCGTATCTTTTTTCGGTTTGTTCCCAGATAAGATTAAGACAGATTACAACTACTACATTTTCGGATATTTCATGAAATACATTTCGGTAAAACAGGCTTCAGCAAAATTCGGCATTTCAGAGGAACAAACCTTAGCTCTGTG
>JAEEGL012556392.1_pt1 | contig 12771 bp, 6 predicted proteins | sample 9134231 | NCBI WGS metagenome assembly JAEEGL01 (sample SAMN16246548, study PRJNA631951) | gut metagenome | biome: gut microbiome; feature: rumen; material: fiber-attached | host: Bos | place: Iran: Karaj | collected 2018-10 | reverse complement strand
ATCGAAATAACGATAACCAACATAGGAACCATCATTATATCTAGTGTCTTCTCTATCGATATTTAATGGGTATGGATAATCAATGAGTTTCGCCCATGTCGCAGTTAATTTACCACTTGGATTAATCTTACCTAGAAGGATATCCGCTAAAGCGTTACCGGTTTCCACACCTAATTCAGATAAGATAAGTATATTCTTTACTTCTAAGACTGGTGATAAGTCCATAAATCCACCAGCGTTTATAACAAGCATGAATTTCTCATATTTCTCATTAAGTAAAAGAATATCTCTCACTTCGGAATCAGTGAGTAACATATCACCTTTAATTAAACGTCTATCTGCACCTTCACCACTCATACGTGAGACGACATATATTGCCGCGTCACTATCAAAGTTAAGTGGTAAGTCATATTCTGGTTCTGGTTTGACGTGGCCCATCGCATATGCCGGTAATAAACGATGTGCTTCTTTTGCTTCTTGTTTTAATACTTTTCTCCACTCTTTATAACCATTAGATCTTAGTTGTTGATAAGCATCTAACCATTCTGTGGAAGTAAGTTTAAAACCACGATGGAGTAAACCATCTTCAATGTTGATAAAGAATCTCGAATTAACTTCACCAGATCCTGAGCCACCCTTAATAGTGTGTCTCACCCCGCAACCATAGGCCGCTAATGTGCCAGGTTTTTTAATTGGAAAAGCACCATCTTTTTTCAAGAATAAAGTGCATTCTGGTAAGTATTGATAGAGATCTTCTAAATGTTTCTTTTCGTAATCAAACATATCAAATAAATTATAGCATAATTTTTATTCTCATATTAGACTAGATTCGATAGGAGGTGTCCTTATGCATGTATTAAAGCTTGATTTGAGTGATGAAGAATTTGACTTGTTAAAAGAATTTAGTAAAGCAAATAGTATTTCAATGTCTACTGCAATTAAAAAGGCTATATTTGAAAAGATTGAAGATGAATATGATATTAAAGAGTTTGATAAAGCATATTCAAAATATGCAAAGGATCCAAAAACATATTCATTAAAACAGGTAGAAAAGATTCTTGATTAACCAAATAAAAAGGGCTGCAAATCGGCCCTTTTTTGTGCAATTATTAATTATTTTTTCGGATTTTGGCTATCTGCGGTGACTAATTTACCTTTGAAGTAAACGCCATACATTCCTGGCCCACAGGAAATACCAACAATAGGACCAATCCAATATTCTTTTACTGGGAGGTGTAATTCGTTTTCGACCTTCTCTTTTAACCAAGCTTGTTTATCTTGCGCCATTGCTTGGCCAATGTAGATAACATCAGTAACGCCTTCCACGATATTCTCTTTGATATAGTTGAAGCATTCTTCTAGAGCAATCTTGCTGCCTCTTACTTTCTTAAATGCATAGTTATGACCGTGAATATCAAAGATGACAATTGGCTTTAAGGAAATCATATTGCCAAAGAAGGCTGCTGCCCCTGAAACACGACCAGCGGCTTTTAAATATTTTAATGTCTCCACTGATCCGACTTCGTGATAATACTCTTTATTGTCTTCGACCCATTGAGCGGTTTCTTCAATGGACTTACCTGCTCTTTGCATTTTACTAGCTTCAATACAAAGCATTCCTAAAGCATATTCTGCTCTGCAGGAATCTAAGCCGATAATCTTTCTATTTGGATATTTCTCTAAGAGTTCTTCCTTAACCATATGGAAGACTTCAATTGTCGCGGATAACGCTCTCGCACAGGCGATATAAAGAATATCAATGCCCTTTTCTAAGAAAGGGGTCATCTTGTTAATGAATTCTTCATAGGTAACTAAAGATGTTTTACATCTATTCTTTGTGTCACCAACCCATGCATATAATTGTTCAGGAGTGTATTCTTCCCAATCTAAATCAGCATGATAAATATCTTCATTAATAGTGATTCCTTGACGGAAGTATTCAATACCATATTCTTTTCTGTGTTCTTTTAAAAGTTCGGAACTAGAGTCTGTAAATACTTGAAACGCCATAATTATCTCCTTATGTGAAAGTCCACAATCAAAGTCATTATATCGTATCTCATTCATATTATGAATAAGAAAAGGAAGCACCCGTTTGGATGCTTCCGTTATTAATTTGTTTTGAATTAGTAAATTACGTAATTATCATCTGTTGCAGCAACTTGGTATGAACTACCAGACATTTCGCCATTCAAATAGAAGGCATTGTGTCCAGCGAATTCAGCTGAGTCAAGAATGATATCGACTGTTTGATGATTAGCTGTGTCACGGAAGATAATCGCATTATAATCATTCAAATCATCAATTCGAATGACATAGATGCCTTGACCATAATCATTGTTACAAAGATAAGTCATCACAGGAGCGTCGCCCCATGTAGTCTTTTCAGCGGATGTTGTACTGTTGAAACGATAAGCATGGATTTGTGGCCAATTATTATTATTGGTGAAGAAGAAGAGCTCACTCTCATTAATCAAGAGGCTGTCTTCATAAATATACTCACCAACGGTGGCTTTCTTACTCTCATCATTATCGACACGACCTGCTAAATAATAACCAGTTGTATTGGTTGCAGAACTGATGTCAATATCAACGGTTTGATTTGAATCACCAGATTCACCATTCGTGAAGACGATTTCTGTATAAAGACTAATATCAACTGTGTAACTATAGACGGCTTGATATTGGCTATTAACACCAACTCTTGTCATTGCTTCGCCTGGGAAAGCGGTTTTTTCAACATGCGTGGTGTTGTTAAATGCATATGCTTTTACATTGGCCCATCTAAACGCATTTGTGAAGTGAATTGTCACGTTATTCGCAACATGATCGATTTCCCACTTTGCGTATAAAGTAATGTCTTCATTAACTGTGATTGTGGCTTCTGTAATAACAGTACCATCAGCGGTTAATGCCCAACCAAGGAAGTGATAGCCTTCTGGAGCGGTTAAGCCTGTGGAATCTGGCAATGTGTAAGAACCACTAACGCCAGAGACAGAGGCTTTTGTGCCTGAACCACCATTGGCGTCAAAACTTACTGTATATGTGCTCGCAACATCTACATATTGAGCGTATAAAGTAATATCGGCTTCAACTGTAATTGATGCACCAGCGGCTTTTGTTTCACCTTCGTTATTCACTTTCCAACCAACAAATGTTTGTCCGGATGGAGCGGTTAAACCAGTGCCATCTGGTAAGGTGTATGAACCACTAACACCTGGAACAGGATCAATTGAACCTGTGCCACCATTAGCATTGAAACTGACTGTGTAAGTTGTAACAGGTGCTTTTGGTGTGTATGTATATGGTAATACAGTATATGCACCTGAACTTAATTCGTTCGGTTGATAGCCTTGGTTATTAGAAGCACCAGAGATATCAATATCTACTGTCTTAGTGTCACCGACGTGGAAGATGATGTTGTCGTAGACACTGAGATCAACATCGAAGCTATAAGCGTTCTTATCTCCACTATCGACGCCAACTAATGTGGCTTCTTCGCCTGGCCATGCGACTTTTGCGCCGCCATCGCCCCAGACGTAGGCATACATCTTATTCGCGCCTGTAGCCCAGTTAAATGCGTCACAGAAGTAAATTCTCACAACGTTTGGTGTAACACTGCCACCACCGGAAGAGGTGAAGCCAACATAAACGTTTCTACCACCTTCGGCATCTTTGTCTTTCATGATGTAGAAGGAATATGTGCCATCTTCTGTAACTTTGAAGTTATGTAATGTTCCTTCAGCGTTAGCTTCAGAACCTTGGATAACTTTCTTAGAGCTGGCTGCTTTATTATTTTCGAAATGTCTCCAGTCATCTTGGCCCATCTTGATGACGAATTCGGTGTTCGCTTCTAAAGCGATAGATCCCATTACTTCGTCTTGGTTACCAGGATTGGTTTCAAGTGGTAAATAGTTCCATACTGGATCGTTGCCATACATGACATATCTGCTGCCATGTGGATCTTCTTCACCGCCACTGCCACCTTCTGGGACATATGTTTGAGATGAATCAAATGTGGACCAGCTACCAGCAACATATGTACGGTGGCTGCTATCTGATTCAATAGACCAACCAGTCATGGTGAACATTGGATTTTCACCAGCTGGAATATCTTGATCTTCAGTTTGGTTATAAATTTCTTCCCAAACGATAGAGGTTGAACCTTCTGCACATCTGACAAAGTCAAGTTTGGTGTGATCAATTGGGAGAGATGCTGAGTAGATGATTGTTTGTCCTTCGACTAAGTTCATCTTAACATCAGCAGCAGGTTTTGCACCTTCGCCACCCCAAGAGTGGACAAATGGAACGACGTTATCGCTATCAAACATACCGTTTGCGTTGAGATAAACTGTCTTACCGAGGTGCGAACCACTTTGAATAGTGAATGTCACATCAACGTGTTGACCACGGCCATCAGTGACTGTCACAATTGCAACACCATCAGCTTCTTTACTGGTTACTAAACCAGTTGGGCTTAAAGTGATGTAATCACTACCGGATTTAATTTCGTATGAAACGGATTTAATCCAGTCATGTGCTTTGATTTGATAAGATTCTTTATAACCCATTTCAATCTCATCTAATTCGACACTGAGATCTGGGACTTTTTCAATGTAGAGAGAATACCAATTATCAGCGGCATTTTCTTTCTTGTATAACTTAGCGTAGAGGTTGTACCAACCTTCTGTGAGAACTTGGATGTTCGCATCAGCAGCTTCGCTTTGTTCAATTACATGGCTTTCGTTTTCTTTAACAAATCTCATTTGTCCTTTGACGAATGCGTTGTTAGCGCCATCTTGTTCAATGTGCCAGCCTTTTTCTGCCCAACCTTCTTGTTGTTCCCAAGCTGGGACCCAGTATTCAGTACCAACGAAGTATCTGAATTGGTCATTTTCATTGAAGAAGATTGTGCCCATGTATTCTTCAAGGCCAGTTGTATCATTAATCTTATTTGTGAAATGATATGCATACTTAGCGTTTGTCCATGAAGATTTTTCTGGGATGGAACGAGATTCGCCAGTGTTAAATAATTGTGCACCAACGATGTAGTGATGTCCGGCTGTGAATTCAGCTGGTCTATCCGCTACTGTAACAGTGATTTCGTTAGAAGCACCACCGGTGTTAGTGGCTTTAACTTTGACTGTACCAGTCACTTCGGTATCCTTTGGAGTTAATGTAATTGTGCCACCATCAGCGACATAATTAACGATTTCTGGATCTTGTGTGACTGTCCAAATAATTTCATTATTAGAAACATTACCCGGTGTTAAGGAAGCGGTTAATGTTAATGTGGAATCATTATAGAAGGAGTTACCACCATTAATGGATAATGTTGTGGAAACAATGACAACTTCGACATGGACGCTGTCTTCTCTTAATTCTTGTCCTTCTTGAGCGACTTGAATGCTGATATCAGCTTCGCCTGGACCAACAGCAGTCACTAAGCCAGAATCGCTGACTGTGGCAACACGTTCATTACTGGAAAAGAATGAAACTGTCGCAGCAGATGGTTCTGTATGACCAGCGCGGTCTACTGTAATTGGATATTCTAATTGTTTAGATAAACCATTGTCGTTGTTATTTGATAATGTGAAGTCAGAGGTTGTAATATTCACGCTTGTAGCGAGAACTTTATAAACTTCGATTTCGTAATTATCAGATTGAATTCCACCGCATTCAGCGTAGATTTGCACGGTTCCTGGTGCAACACCAAGGACAACACCGGTCAATTCATCGACTGTCGCGATTGCGGTATTTCTAGAGTAATATCTCACGCCTCTTCTACCTAATTCAGTAGCGTTACTTGGAGAGACTGTCGCGGATAATTGTAAGGAATGGTTAACTTCTAATTCATGACCCGCGTTAGCAAGAGAAACATCAGTGACAGGAATTGTGCTGATATTTAAGGTATATGTTTTAACAATATTGTTAGCACCGGTAACTTTTAATGTGGCGGTACCATTTTGATTTGTGGTTGTGACAACACCTTGTTCGTTAACAGATACAAGGCCTTCCACGGAAGCTTCACTGATTTCGTAAGCTAAGTCACGTTCAGTGGTGTCACTTGGTTCATAAGAAACTGGGAATGTATATTGTTCACTCCAATCCAGTCTTTCTGGAATGGTTAACGCAAAGTTAGTTAATGGGACAACGACGTTAACTTCTAATTCTACTGGATCAAAAGCGCCATCAGGACTACTTGCGGTAATAGTAGCGTCACCACCACCGACCGCGGTCACTACACCTTTATCCACGGTGGCGACATTAACATCGTTACTAGCCCAGTTAAGGCTATTAGATGTCGCTCCACGTGGTTGAATTTGATAACTATAGGTATGTGTTTCACCTTTCTTTAAGGTGATAGAATCTTCACCATCCGCGAATTCAATACCAGAGGCTGGTAAGACATAGTCTTCCCATGGAGTCTCTACTACTTGATCAGCTTCGGTAAAGTTATCTTGTAGTTCGGATGCATTACATCCAGCTAACACTAAACCTAGTAAGGCAATAGGAAGGAATAATAGTTTTTTCTTCATTTTGTCATACCCCCTTGAACATCGGTCCAAATACCGTAGATGTATAAGAATTGTCTGCTACCATCATCAGCGACTTTATAAGTCGTTAAATCAAGTAAGCCATCTTTTGAGTCAATAATTGGATGATTACTCCAACCAGCAAAATATGGGAAGTCTGGTGTTGGAGCAGTTGTTGGGTTAGCTGGAACCTTACCACTTTCGGCGATTGGTTTATCTTCATACCACCAGAAGTGGGTAAGAAGTTTCTTACCAGTGGTGTCTTCTTCATCAGCGTTGTTATAGTCAATGAAGAAGTAGATATGGACTGTCATATCTTCATCTTCTGGGACTACTGGTTGTTGTTCATCGCTGACGGAAACTTCACAGCTGACGGATTTACCGTTACTTGTCGCATGGATAGTTGCGTTACCTTCTTTAAGAGCGGTCACCATACCAGCTTGGCTGACTGTTGCGACTGCTTCATCAGAGGAAGACCAGCTGACGCTTGCTTCTTCACTTGTCGTGGCCACTAATTGGAAGGTGTCACCAGTAGTGAGAGCAAGGCTAGATCTATTTAATCTAATTGTGAATTCGCCAGGTTGACCTCCTTCACCACCTTCATCAGGGTTGGTTGGATCGACATAAATGTCGCTTCCTGGAACTTCAATTGAACAAGACGCTGATTTATATCCGGCAATGAAAGTAATCGCCGCACGGCCTGTTTTAATGGCTAAAACCATGCCAGTATCACTGACACTAGCGATCGCACTATTGCTGGAACGCCATTCTTTATAGCAATCAACTTCTTGATCATCTTTATAAGTAATGGTTGGAGTTAAGGTGATAGATTCACCAACTTCAAGTTTTTGATAGGTTACATCTAAAGTAACAGAGGTGACTTTTAAGTCATTTTCGGAAATAACACCTTTTTCAATTCGGTTACAACCGGTTAATCCTGCTAAGGCGAGGATTGAAGTTAAGAACAATAATTTAGTCTTTTTCATGTTTCTATCCTCCTTTCCTTACCAAGCAATCAGGGTGAATGAGCCAGCCCCCAGCCAGCCATCACTACTGACATTAAAGTCACTACTCTTATAATTGGAGTAGTAGAATGGTGTCATTGCACCAGTTTTGACATAAGAGGTTTGTCCTCTACATGTGATTGCCACATGGATACCACCTGGATTCCACATTGCAAATGCGCCTTGATACCAGTCGGTTTCGCCATCATTATTCCAAATGTTAAATCCGGCTGTTCCATAGGAACTATAATCGTATTTTGTGATTTCTTTTCTCTTGTTAACCATCGCGGACCAAGTAGAAATCTTATCGTATGTTAATGTGTTACCAATATGAATCTTACGATCCCATTTGAATGAGTTAACACTGTCAGGGAGTTTATAGGAGTTATGAGATACCATCTCATTAGTGCCATACATTCTCACTTCACCAGTCGCTAACGCGGTTGCGGTAAATGTTGGATCGTAGTTTTCAAAATCTGGGAATGGTCTAACATATGCTTCGTCGCCACCCTCCATGAGTTCAGTGTATTCTGGTGTCGCTTTAATACCTTGCGCGTAGTTATCAACATCAGAAATGGTCTTGGTACGATAAATCTCTTCACCACCTTGGATGAAGGCCACACCATTTGAGGCCATCACTAAACCATGAGCAGCAATCGATGCCGCCATTAAATCTTTAATGTCTGGTTCACCACCACTACGTGGACGACCACTGTTATCATATTTAGCACTTGTTCTATCTGCGTAACCAGCAGTGGCTAATGTGTATCTGAATTGATCCCAAACGGTGTAGTTATCGTGACAGGAAACATAGTTGATACATTGATTTGGATTACCACCTTTACCACTGTGGATACCTTTAAACATTTCATAGATTGTGCCAATCTTACCAGCACCATCATCTTTACCTTGGGCAACATAGCCCCAGTTTGGATAGGAGTTATTGGTGCCATAACCATGGTCATTACCACCACGGATGGCGTCTCTACCACTATCATTGAAGGCACCGACATAGCCGCCAGCGGCTTCTGGATATAACACTGAGTAGACAGCAGCGGAATCACTACCACCTGTACCAGCATCACCGTTATAACCAGCAACAGAGGTCCAACCTTCACCATAGATGTAAATATCTGGATCGATGTTGTTTAACGCTTTTCTAGCGGCCGCCATTGTGCCGGTATCAATTAAGCCCATTAAGTCGAAACGGAAACCTTTGATCTTATATTCACTGGCCCACCATTTGAGGGAGTCAACGATATATTTAGACATCATTGGGGCTTCAGTTTTAACTTCGTTAGAACAACCAGAACCATCTGTATAATTCCAGTTTGCATCATAACGGAAATAGTATTTTGGCATCAACTTTGTGAAGCAAGAAGAAGAAGCACTACTCACGTGGTTATAGACAACGTCCATAATCACACGGGTGTGGTTACTATTTTCGGAGAAGCTTTTAATTAATTGTTTGAATTCCACGATTCTGTTGAGTGGATCTTCTGGATGAGTGGAGTAGCCACCTTCCACACAGTTGTAGTTGAGAGGATTGTAGCCCCAGTTGAATTTCATCTTTTCTGGTCTTTCGTCATCATCGTGGTCAAAGACTGGTAATAATTGAACAGCAGAAACACCTAATTCTTCAATATGGTCAAAGCCAGTTTTAACTGTGTAATCTTTACCAGCAAAGTTTTCGGAATAGGTTGTACCTTTTTCTGCAAATGCAGCGTAGGTACCTGGTTTTTCTTTACCAGTCCAAGTGCTATCCATTGTTAAGTCACGGATATGAGCTTCATAAATGGATAATTCATTTGGTGTTTTAATGTCATAGCCTGCTACGCCATCCCATTTAGCTGGAACATTATCCCAACCTTCTGGGTTAGCGCTTGCAGCACTCTTATCATAGATATATGCACGTAAGCCATTGATACCACATGCTTTAGCGTATGGATCCATAGCTTCAATATTTGTACCACCTGGGTTAGTAACTGCGTAGGTATAGTATTTACCCGCTAAATCGCCTTTAACGGTTAATTCCCAGATACCACCACCGGTGTAATACATCGCGTTAGTTCTACCACTATCTTGGCCACCTAAACTTGCTGGCGCGCCAACATCGTAGATCTTTAAGAGAACATTCGCGGAAATTGGGGACCACACTTTGAATGTGGTTTGAGTTTTACTATAAGTCATGCCGAGATCATCACCGGAATAGGTATAGTGTTGGGTGAATCTCGCTGTCTTATATAAGTATTCAAAACTGACGAAGACTTGTCTGACTGGCTTATCTTCGTAGCCTGGATAAACAGATTCAATTAGATATTGAATGTTGATTTTAGCGGTATAGTTGAATGTAATATCAAATTCACTTGTGGTTGGTGTACCTTCTTTAAACAAGTAGAAGTCTTTGTTATTAATTTGTGCGGTTTGGCTAGAATTCAAATAAGTTCTATCAAAGGCATAAACTTTGTACCATTTTGGTTTTAAAGTTGGATCACTAGACACACAGTGGATGGTCTTCCAGTCAGTGAATTTTGCGGTAGCAATCTTTGGAATTCTTGTCTCTTCTTCAGAAATACAGAATTCAATTGAGCTACCTTCACCAGGAATGGTCCAGAGTTCTAATGTAAGAACTCCACCTACATCTTTAATTTGTTCCTGATATTTCTCATACTTCAATTCCACGTCTTCAGATTGACCAGACCAAGTACCAGCTTTCTTAATGATGAAGAATAAGCTTGGCATACCAGCGTATTCAGTAATAACACTGAAGTCTAAGGTAATAGAAATCGCGGTTGGAGAAGATGAATCAGGTTTTCTTTCCACTCCATCATAGCCTGTTACCCAAGTATAGAACCTTCTAGATTCACATTCTTGGTCATCGTTGATGTAGTGAAGAATTACTTTACCAGGAATCTTAAGTTGGGCAGGATCGTCTCTGTGGATAATCTTTTTCATTTGAGAATATTCCACAACAGCGTCTTCTGATTTGGCATAAGATACTGGGTCATCCTCTACGACAGCGTCATCTTGCGCTACCATAGGATTAGATCTAGGTAAAACATGTGGCAATACCATTGCGGCCGCGCCAAGTAAACATAGACCTAAAGGGATTAGTTTCTTTTTCATGGACTATACCTCCATTTATATTAATTAGGAAATAATTTTAATTATTTGAGTTCGAAGTAAATCGTATCGTTATTCATTTGAAGTTGGATGTAAACATCAGCGACAAATGATTGTTTGACTGTATAGGCACCAGTACCAATTGTGAGATATTGGCCAGAGCCTAAGCCAGAACCGGTTGTATCTCCAAATGAGTATGGGTTAGGTGCAACAATCCACTTAGCTCCGTTAGAGAAGTCATAGAGGGAGAAGACATCGCCAGCTTCGAAAGACACTCTTTCTGCAAGGTATTCTTCTTTGTCTTCGAAATTCTTTCCTTTATATGTGGCTTGGACAGTCTTTCCACTGTTTTCAAAGTAGAAGCCATAACCAGTTGTGACGACACCGCCGCCACCTTGGCTACCACCACCGGAGCCACCACCAGAACCACTGGAGCCACCGCCACCGGTAGGACCATCAAAGATTGCAAATACTTGACTGCCATTAACAGCAGGAACTACTTCGAGTTTATCTGGGTAAATGTTGTCGTTATATTGGAACCAACCTCTAAAGGTGACACCATATAATTCACTACTAACTGTAGAGGCTGCTGGAAGTGCACCACCAGCTTCGCTTTCCCAAATAATGCAGTTCTCATAGAATTTTGGTTCATAATCGCCACCTTTGACTTTTTCACCATTGATTTCGATTTGACCATATGGGGACATCATTAAGTATGTAATGTGTGAGCCACTACCAGCACGTGTATGAACTGTTGGTAAATTACTTCTAAGCGCATAAGTAACGGAGAAGTTTTCTTCTGGTTCAATTTCTGGTTCAGGTTGAACGTTTTGTGCTCCGCATCCTGCTAAGAAGAGGAGAGGGATCAATGCTAATAATTTCTTTTTCATCGTCTGTTACCTCCTTCCTTACTTCTTCATGACAACGAATCCGTGAGCCGGAACGCTAGTTGCGCTGCCTCCGGCAGAACAACCAAGCAGGCTGTAACCCATCATTGTGAAGGACACAGCTTCATCTCTATTGTTCACAAACACACTCACTGTGCGTGTGCCATCGCTGACATCAAATTTAGCAGTAGCTTCTTGTCCATTAATGGAACCAGTACCGGAAACAAATCCGTATGTTGGATATGCATCATCATTCTTCACGGCACAAAGTGCTTTGAAGTAGTTGAGCATGGAGTTAGCGTCAGCTTTTTGTTCTGGCACTGTCGCTAAGTTTTGGTTATATAAGTCCCAAAGAACTTCAATACCACCGAATGTGTAGTTAACCACACCATCGGATCCTTTAGTGGTACCCCATCTCATTGGTTGACGGTACCATCTATCGACGTTATTGCCGTGGTCATTATAGACATCACCATGACTATCTGGAACTTCATCTTGGGTATTACCGGCTAAGCCGATTTCATCACCGTAGTAAATCCAGCTCACGCCTGGAGCGAGGATTGTCATAGCAGCGTAATATCTCGCCACGTTATTAGCGCGAACTTTGTTGCTGTTATTGACTTCCGCGTGGTGTGTGACGTTACCTGGGTTACCAGCGTATGCTTGTTGTACGTCTGCATCATGTGCAGCAGCGTGGTTGAGCATTCTAGCAACGTCGTGGTTAGATGTATACGCACCATTAATGAGGTCACTTCTATATGCTTTGTATTCTCCTAAGGAGACTTCAATGGAATTACCCATTGCGTCTTCTTTTCTTTCATTTAAGTGATAGAAGGTGGAGAAGTCGAATTGAGAATCAATGGCTTCATAGAATGGAGCCATACGAGCATCCCAACCATCGAAGTTTTCACCAACTAAGAAGCAGTTTGGATAAGATGCTTTTAAGCAACCGGAGAATTGTTTCCAGAACATGACGTTCATTTCCATGTCATATGAGTAGTCATTTGGCATGTCGTCATATTTGCCCATTTCTTCATTCCAGTAATGTTTTTGACCAACGTCATATGTAACGTGGTGTTGACCAATTACGGATTTGAGGCTTGGATCTAATTCGCCTAATAAGTAAATGTGTTTAATCGCGTCAAGTCTGAAACCATCGAGACCGAAGGATAACCAATATTTACACATATCAGTCATGTAGTCTCTGGTCGCTTGACAGTT
>JAEEGL012448974.1_pt1 | contig 12771 bp, 11 predicted proteins | sample 9134231 | NCBI WGS metagenome assembly JAEEGL01 (sample SAMN16246548, study PRJNA631951) | gut metagenome | biome: gut microbiome; feature: rumen; material: fiber-attached | host: Bos | place: Iran: Karaj | collected 2018-10 | reverse complement strand
TTGAAGTCATCTACATGCAAGAGCATCCACATCAGATTTCCGGATATTGTACGTTGATACGAAATCTGATTATTCCTCAAAACATCCGCTGCCTTCTGATATGCTTCGTATGCAGCGAGGTAATTTCTGCAGCGCTCGTGGATAATGCCCATATTGTAATAGGCAGAATAAGTCGGGAACCAAGTATCAGGGAATTTCTCTAAAGCCCATTGTATCAGGTCGATTCCTTCTTGTGACCGCTTGATCGGAAACCGAACGGCTGTGGTGTAGCAGTGCTGAAGCCGAAGAAAATTACCTCGGACTCGTTTTAAAAGAGTTTCATACTCAGCATAGGCCTCTTTGGGCATTCCTTCTTTGATGAGTTTCTTCTCATATTCTTCAATCTTAGTCACAGCTTCACCTTTTTCTTTTTACATCTATCCTGTACTCACGACCCGGCTTGAGACATCAATACGACTGATTCGACATGTGCCGTGCGGGGAAACAAATCCACCGCTGTTGCGTGGGCAATCTGATAACCGTAACTCGCAAAACGCTTTACATCTCTGCCCAAAGTCGCGGGATCACAGGATACGTATATGATTCGATTCGGCGTCATAGCTGCTATTGCGTCGACAACTTCCGGAGCCAGGCCTTTTCTTGGAGGATCCACGCAGATTACATCGGGGCGAAGCTCCTTTGCTGCGAAATCCGCTGCCACTGCCGCTGCATCGCCGCAGAAGAACCTGACGTTGAGGATCCCGTTTCGGATGGCGTTCTCTTCTGCGTCATTGATAGCTTCAGGGATGATTTCCGCACCAATGACTTCCCGGGCGTGTTTCGCCATTACCTGTGTAATCGTGCCTGCTCCGCAGTAGAGATCCAGCACCGTTTCCCCGCCGGTCAGACCGGCTAATTCCACAGCCTTCTCATATAGCCGTTCCGCCTGATCATGGTTAACCTGATAGAACGAAGGTACCGAAAGACGGAAAGTCAGCCCGCACAGCACATCAGTAATGGTATTCTCTCCCCAGACCGTGCGATACCGATCCCCCAGGATAACATTTCCCGGCCGGGTGTTAATGCCCAAAACGATACCGATCAGGCCGGGGACGCCTTTTCGAAGCATCTCAGTCAGTTCCGTTTCGTGAGGAAGGTGGTCCCCGTTTGCCAGTATACAGATCAGGCACTGCCCGGAGGTGTTGCTGCGGACATACAGATGGCGAAGCAACCCTCTGCCCGCGCCTTCATCATAGCAGGACACCCCGAACCGTCGGATATACTCCCGCAGGACTTCAGCAGCCGCATCAGCGGAAGGAGATTGGATCAGACATTGCCTGATATCCGTTACCTGATGGGTTCGGGAACGATAAAAGCCAACAGCCCCGTCTGGTGAGACGGGGTATTGGCTTTTGTTTCGATATCGTTCTGTAGTCTCTGCGCCGATGATCTCCTCCACTGTCACATCGCTGCCCCCCAAACGCTTCAAAGCGTCGCGGACTCGCTGCAGTTTGGCCTGCAGCTCTTCGGCATAATCCATGTGGCGGAAGTCACATCCCCCGCACCGCCCATAATAGGGGCAGTCCGGCTCCTGCCTGTGGGGGGACGGCACATGTACAGCGATTACTTTTCCATAGGCTGTGTTCTTCAGAACCTTCAAAATGAGGACATCGCATTCCTCGCCCCGGACAGCCCTGTGTACGAACACCACCCGGCCATCGATCCGGGCGATCCCCAGGCCGTCGGAAGAGTATCCTTCTATGACGGTCCGGTAAACCTCGTTCTTCTTCAGCATTTTTCAGAAATCGAATTTTTCCACCAGTTTTGCCAGGGCATCAGCAAACTTGAGCAGGGTCTTGTTGTCCCGTCCGCTGCTGCGCCGAATGAGAGCCGCCAGAGTCTCGCCCACCTGGACAAGCTTCTGATAAGCCGCGCTGTGCTTCGGAGCGCCTTCAAACGCTTTGGTCCTGGGCTTCGGCAGATAGCCCACCGCGGTCTGGCGGTTGGCAATCAGGTCGTACTCTTCGGTATACTGTGGTCCGTGGACCTCGAATCCCATCTCCTCCACGCTTCGCACAAATACAGGGATCACTTCCCGGTCGCCATGAACCACAAATACATGTTTGGGACGGGGGTCCTGGAACCGGCAGATCCAGTCCAGCAGATGATCTCTGTCAGCATGGGAACTGAGGCCGTGGAAGTTAACGATCTTCGCACGAACGGCCACTTCTTCACCGAACATCTTCACTGATTCGGCGCCGTCCAGAAGATGGCGCCCCAGGGTCCCCTCGGCCTGATAGCCCACGAAGACCACAGCGCTGTCGGGACGCCACAGATTGTATTTGAGGTGGTGGCGGATCCGACCTGCGTCGCACATGCCGCTGGCGGAGATGATCACCTTGGGCGTGGTATCGGTATTCAGCAGCTTGGAATCCTCTGTAGTTTTTGTCAGGCGCAGCCCGGGAAAACTGAACATGGCCGTGCCGTCCTTCACCAGTTCCTTGGCCTCCTCGTCCAGATAGCCCCGGAGATCACCGCAGAAAATGGAGGTGGCGGCTTCGGCCAGAGGGCTGTCCACGTAGACGGGGAAATCCTTCACTGAGGTGACCATTCCCTTGTCCTTGATCTCCCGGATGAAATACAGCAGTTCCTGGGTGCGTCCTACGGCAAAGGCGGGGATGACCACGTTACCGCCTTTGCCCAGGGTCTCGTCGATGATTTCAGCCAGTTCAGCGGTATAGCTCCAGACTTCATCATGGTTGCGGTCGCCGTATGTGCTCTCCATGACAACGTAATCAGCACCGGTGAAGAAGTCAGGATCCCGGATGATGGGCTGATCCACGTTGCCGATATCGCCGGAAAAGACGATGGTGCGGGTCTCGCCGTTTTCCGTCAGAGTCAGCTTGATGCTGGCACTGCCCAGCAGATGGCCGGCGTCAATAAATACCGCGCTGACGCCCTCACACAGCTGTACTTCCTCGTTATACTCACAGGTGCGCATAAACTCCTGTACACGAATCGCGTCTTCCACGGTGTACAGAGCCTCCTCCTGCTGCCTGCCGGCACGCTGGTTTTTGCGGTTTCTGTACTCTGCGTCGCTCTCCTGGATGTGTGCGCTGTCCTGGAGCATGATGTCCATCAGCTTTGCCGTCACCCGTGTGGCGATGATCTCCCCCCGGAAACCCAGTTTCACCAGAAGCGGGACCCGGCCGGAGTGGTCTATATGCGCATGGGTTACAAGAAGATAATCGATATCGGCCGGATTGAAAGCCAGAGACGCATTATCGATCTCATCCCGGCCCTGCTGCAGGCCGCAGTCTATGAGAATCTTCTTGCCGTTGATCTCCAGACCGTGACAGCTGCCTGTGACGCACTGGTCTGCTCCGTAGAAGCTCAGTTTCATAGTGGGTGCTCCTTTCCCATAATTCACTACTTGTATTCTACCATCTTTTTGACCTCCGGGCAATATTGCTTTTTCCTGAGCCAGCTTATATAATGAAAAAAACACCGTTTCCGGAGGGAACGCAGATGAATGTTCAGTACGTTGTCGCTGATCCCACAAAAAACACAACTCTTCTGGTCACATCGGCCACGGAGCCTTCCCTGCGCACTCAGCTGGGCGTCAGGCTCCTCCCGTTTGAGAAGGATGCCCGCCAGGCGGCGTTTCTGGAGTGGGCAGATATCAGCGCGAGGCTGGAGACAGCCTGCGGAGAATTTGACGGATGCGCTGTTATGGCCGCCGCCTCCCTGCTGGCTTCCCGCAAGAAAGCCTCCTCGGGTGATCGTCTGGTTCTATCTCTGGAGGTGTCCGGTTCTCCGGATCCCGTCTCCTGTGAGGTGACTCCCGTTCATACCTGCGATCTGGTCACCCTGTCCATGCCGCTTCCCCTCCGGATCACCGATACAGTGTTTCCTCTGACAGACGGATCCATCACCTATCCTGTGGTCTCCTTTCCGGGGATCAGCCACATCATCGTTCCCGCCGGAACGGTGGACCGCACGTCAGCCCGGGAGGTGCTGGGGCACTGGAGCGCACTCCTGCCCTCTCCTGCTGTCGGCATGCTGTTCTGGAACGGCATAAGCCGCACCTTTGAGCCGCTGGTCTATCGCAAAGCCTCGGGCATTTCCGAGTGGCTTGCCGCCAGTGCGGACGGAACCGCCGCCATCACAGCCTGGCTGACAAACAGGCAGCAGGCGGACCAGTCCCTGTCCCTGAAGCAGCCCGGCGGCGTCATTGCCGCCGTCAGCCGCTGGCAGGACGGCATCGTTTCCCTCACCGTCAGCGGTACCGTGAAACTGGAAAAGGGCGGATCCGTTGATCTTGTCTTCTGAACATTGACGATCCCGGGACCGGGCGCGCCATATGGCGCGCCCGGTCTTACTGCGTCCTGCCCGCCGCCGCCCGGTATATTTTCTTTGCAATTGACATCCTTCCGTGATATACTATATTAGTTAGAATATGTGTTTTTCCATATCCGTTAACCAGCAGAAAGGACATTATGATATATGGGACTTTTTACGAAGATCTTTGGCACCTACAGCGAGCGTGAGCTGAAGTCCATCTATCCGATTGCCGATAAGATCGAGTCCATGGCGGACAAGTATCACGCCATGAGCGACGCGGAGCTCCAGGCAAAAACAGGAGAGTTCAAGGAGCGTCTGGCCGCCGGAGAGACATTGGACGACATCCTGCCCGAAGCTTACGCCACCGTCCGTGAAGCCGCGGACCGGGTGCTCGGCCTGCGTCCTTACCGGGTTCAGCTGATCGGCGGCATCGTACTCCATCAGGGGCGTATCGCCGAGATGAAGACCGGTGAAGGCAAAACGCTGGTGGCCACCCTGCCCGCCTATCTGAACGCGCTGACAGGGAAAGGCGTCCATATCGTCACCGTCAACGACTATCTGGCCAAGCGCGACAGTGAGTGGATGGGCAAGGTCCATCGCTTCCTGGGGCTGAAAGTTGGCCTGATCATCCATGATATGGACAAGAAACAGCGCCAGGAAGCCTATGCTGCCGATATCACCTACGGCACCAACAACGAGATGGGCTTCGACTATCTGCGTGACAATATGGCTATTTATGCCACCGAGCAGGTCCAGCGCGGCCACAGCTTTGCCATCGTGGACGAGGTGGACTACATCCTCATTGATGAAGCCCGCACCCCCCTGATCATCTCCGGTATGGGTGACAAATCCACCCAGCTCTACGACATGGCCGAGATGTTTGCCCGGCCCCTGAAACGTTTCGTGGTGGCTGAGACCGATGACAAGGCGGAAGAGGACACCGACATCGACGCCGATTATATCGTGGATGAAAAGGCCAAGACCGCCACCCTGACAGCCCGGGGCATCAAGAAGGCGGAAGCGTTCTTCAATCTGGAGAACCTGGCCGATCCGGAAAACTCCACCATCGCCCATCACATCAACCAGGCGATCAAAGCTCACGGCATCATGAAGCGCGACGTGGATTACGTGGTGAAGGACGGCGAGATCGTCATCGTGGACGAGTTTACCGGCCGTCTGATGTTCGGGCGCCGCTACTCCGAAGGCCTGCACCAGGCCATCGAAGCCAAGGAGCACGTCTCTGTTCAGCGGGAAAGCAAGACCCTGGCGACCATCACCTTCCAGAACTACTTCCGTCTGTACAGCAAGCTTTCCGGTATGACCGGTACCGCCCTGACAGAGGAAGAGGAATTCGCCACCATCTACAAACTGGATATCGTGGAGATCCCCACCAACAAGCCCGTCAAGCGTGTGGACTACGAAGACGCGGTCTACAAAACCATCAACGGAAAGTACCGGGCCGTCATCGAGCAGGTGAAGGCCTGCCACGAAAAAGGCCAGCCGGTGCTGGTGGGTACCGTGTCCATCGAGAAGAATGAACTGCTGGGCAAGATGCTGACCCGGGCTGGTATCAAGCACAATCTCCTGAACGCCAAGAACCATGAGCGCGAGGCGGAGATCGTCGCCCAGGCCGGCAAGCTTGGCGCCGTCACCGTAGCCACCAACATGGCCGGCCGCGGTACCGATATCATGCTGGGCGGAAACGCCGAGTACATGGCCACTTCGGATCTGCGCAAGGCGGGTCTCAGCGACGAGCTGATCGCTGAAGCTACCGGTTTCGCCGAGACCGACAATCAGGAGATCCTGGACGCCCGCCGGCTCTTTGCCGAGAAACTGGCCCAGCACAGGGCTGAAATCGCGGGTGAAGCCGAGAAGGTACGTCAGGCCGGCGGCCTGTTCATCATCGGCACGGAGCGCCACGACTCCCGACGGATCGACAACCAGCTCCGCGGCCGAAGCGGCCGTCAGGGAGACCCCGGTGAGACCCGTTTCTATATCTCCCTTGAGGATGATCTGATGCGCCTGTTCGGCGGAGACCGGGTCACCGGCCTGATGGAGCGGATGAACATCGATGAGGACACCCCCATCGAAAACAAGATGCTCACCAAGGCCATCGAGCAGTCCCAGACCACCGTAGAGTCCCGGAACTTCCAGACCCGTAAATCGGTGCTGGAATACGACGACGTGATGAACAAGCAGCGCGAGATCATCTACGGCCAGCGCAAGCAGGTCCTGGACGGCATGGATGTGAAGGACGTCATCATGAACATGATGCGCAGCGCCATCACCCACAGCGTTCAGTCTGTCTTTATGGGGCAGGAGCATCTGGACATGGCCCAGTGCCGGGAACTGCTGCGTAGCGTGGAAGGCGTCTACTTCCCCAAGTACACCTTCCGGATCGATGCCGAGCAGCTTTCCGCTCTCACCGCCGATGATTTCATCGAGCGGTTCTGTGCCGCAGCTGAGGAATACTACAACAAGAAGGAAGAGGAGATCACCTCCCCCGTCATGCGGGAGCTGGAGCGGGTCGTCCTGCTCCGCGTCGTGGATGAGTACTGGATGGATCACATCGACGCCATGGCCGATCTGCGCCAGGGCATCCGGCTCCGCGCCTATGCCCAGACCGATCCCGTCATCGCCTACAAGAAGGAATCCCTTGAGATGTTCGAGGAGATGATCGCCGCCATCCAGGAGGAAACGGTGCGCCGTCTGTATTCCGTACGTCTGAAGAAGGATCAGGAGGTCAAGCGTGAGCGGGTCGCCACCGGCATCACCGAGAACGTGGGCGGCGACGGAACCGTAAAGAAACAGCCCAAGAAGGTGCAGAAGATCGGCCGCAATGAGCTCTGCCCCTGCGGCAGCGGGCTCAAGTGGAAAAAGTGCACCTGTTCCCAGTATCACAGCAACTGAAGGAAGATATCCCATGATCCGGCTTATCGAAATAGGGGAAGACAACTGGCTGGACTTCGTCGGGCTGTACCTGCCGGAGGAGCAGCAGCGGTTTCTGGACCGTCCGGTCGGGATCCTTGCCCGGGGCTATGTCTACCGCTCTGAAAACGCCCGGGTGTTCGGGATCGCGGACGAAGGCAGTGCCGTCGGTCTGGCCCTGGTAAAAGACCTGGATGAGGAACCGGCCTGCTACGATCTCCAGCAGTTCATGATCGGAAGCCGCTATCAGAACTCCGGTTTCGGAACCGAAGCCCTGAGGCAGATCCTGTCTCTCCTGCGGGAGGAACGGCGGTATGACTGTGTGGAGGTCTGTGTGGACCGGGACAACAGATCCGCTCTCCGCCTCTTTGAAAAGGCGGGGTTCCATGACACGGGGTATGTGGACGAAAGCTGTCCCCGCAGTCTGAACCTGATGTATCATTTTTGACCGGGAGGTCCCATGTCCTTTCAAACCCACGAACAAAACGGGCTGGTCTGGCTGACCAGCGATGTGCTCTCCGGCGTGCGCCACGGCTTTTCCACCCGCCGGGGCGGCGTCAGCGCGCCTCCGTGGGATACGCTGAATCTGGGGATCAGCCGGGGGGACGATCCCGCCTGCGTGGCGGAGAACTACCGCCGTTTCTGCAGCGCTATCGGCACTGATCCGGACCGCTGCGTCCTCAGCCGCCAGGTCCACGAGGACAACGTCCGTCTGGTCACTGCAGCTGACTGCGGAAAAGGCCTGCTCCGGGAGCGGGACTACACCAGTGTGGACGCCATGATCTGCAACGAGAAGGACATTCCCCTGGTGGTGTTTTCCGCCGACTGCAATGTGATCCTTCTCCATGATCCCCGGGTCGGCGCCATCGGAGCCGTTCATGCCGGATGGCGCGGCACCGCCCTGGGCATCGCGGCAAAGACGGTCCGCTCCATGGCCGGCCATTTCGGCTGCGATCCCGCCGACATCCGTGCCGCTATCGGCCCCGCCATCGGCCGGTGCTGTTTTGAGACCGACAGTGACGTTCCGGAGGCTCTGCGGGCGGCTCTGGGAGATGCGGCAGAGCCTTTCATGACGTGGAACGGCTCCAAGTGGCATATCGATCTCAGGGAACTCAACGCCCTGTGGCTTCGGATGGCCGGTGTGGAATCGGTGGAGATCTGCACTCACTGTACCGCCTGCCGCCCGGATCTGTACTGGTCTCACCGGAAGACCGGCAACCGGCGGGGCTCGCAGGCAGCCCTGATCTGCCTCTGAGGGAGGTGCGCCGTGAAAAAACGTCTCCTTCCCCTTCTGTTAATGCTCTGTCTGGCCCTGCTGACCGGATGCGCCGATCTGGACGTGCCGGAAAGCGATCCCATCAGCGACCTGGTCCCTTACATCACGCCGGCAGACAGTTCGGATAACGACCTGCCCGCACTCCGGAGCTTTTCCCTCCCCTACTTCCGTCAGACGACGCTGGATCCTGTTACCTGCCCCGACGGGCCCCATCAGGTCATCGGTGCCCTGCTGTACGACGGCCTATTTGCTCTGGACAGGCAGTTCCTGCCTCAACCGGTCCTCTGCGGCGACTGGAATTATGACGCCGCCTCCCGCACCTACACCATCATCATCCGGGAGGATGCCGTTTTCTCCGACGGCTCTTCTGTGACGGCCTCCGATGTGGTCAACACCCTTCAGCGGGCCAGAGCCTCCGCCCGGTACGCTCAGCGCCTTGCTGACGTGGAATCCGTATCCGGTAAGGGAAAGACCGTTACTGTCACCCTCAGAAGGTCCAACGCGAACTTTATCGCCCGTCTGGATGTTCCCATCGTCAAGTCCGGCACAGAGAACGCACTCGTGCCTGTCGGCACCGGCCGCTATGTCTGGCGAACAGAGAACGGGGTCCCCTATCTGGCTCCCAGCGAATACCGGTGGGGGGATCAGGCCGCTCCCATGGAACGGATCGGCCTGACGGAGTGCAAGGATGCCGACTCCGTCGCCTATGCCTTTTATTCCCGGGAGATCCAGCTGATCGCCTGTGATCTCACCGGAACCTCCACCGCCAACATTTCCGGCGGCGGAGACTATACAGACGCGCCTTCCGCGGTGATGCAGTACGTGGGTTTCAACACCGCCTCCGGGCTTTTCTCAGATGCCGCCCTCCGCGCCGCGATGAGTCTGGGGATCGACCGGACGGGATGCGTCAGCGCCTATCTTCTTGGTCACGGCTCGGCTGCCCAGTTCCCCGTCTCTCCCGCAAGTCCCCTCTATCCGGCTGATCTGGAACGGCTCTATTCCCCTGACGATTATGCCGCCGCCATGGACGCCGCCGGATATAACAGGGGCACAGAGAGAAAGGCCGTCATGATCGTCAGTTCGGAGAACGGGTTCCGTGTCCAGACCGCCAGAAAGATCGCGGAGGACCTCTCTCAGCATGATATCAAAATCTCCGTTTCCGTTCTCTCCTGGAGCCGGTTTCAGACCGCTCTGGAAGAGGGGGCATACGATCTGTACTACGGAGAATGCCGCCTTCCCGCCGACTGGGACCTCGCTCCTTTCCTGACGGAGGATGGCTCTTTGAATTTCAGCGGCTACACGGGGACCGCTGACCTTCCCGCCCTGCTCTCTTCCGCAGCCTCCGGTGCGGATCGTCCGGAGGCCGTACGGCAGCTGTGCGCTTATCTTCAGGCACAGGCCCCTTTCACCCCTGTCTGCTTCAAGAACGTCTCTGTCCTGATGCCCTCCGGTGCTGTGGACGCCATCACGCCCACCGCCCCGGATCCTTTCCGGGAGATGGACCGCTGGGTCATCCACTGGGCAGACAGCCAGCATTGAAAACGAACCATGACCGGAAAGAACCGGCGGAGCTGCCGCTCCGCCGGTTCTTCATTCTCTTTCGGCTTCAAAGTCAGTACGTCCGATACACGGCGACGACCTTTCCCAGGATCGTGGCATACCGGCCGTCGATGGGTTTATATGCCGGATTCTCCGGCATGAGCCATGTCTCTCCTCTCTTGCGCAGCAGGCGTTTGACTGTGGCCTCCTCTTCCAGCATAGCCACTACGATCTCGCTGCTGAGGGCGTCCTCCTGCTGATGGACCACCACCAGATCCCCCGGCAGGATGCCTGCTCCGATCATGGACTCACCGCGGATGCGGAGAGCAAAGAACTCCCCGTCGCGCCCTCCCGTATCGAAAGGCAGATAATCTTCGATCAGTTCCTGGGCAAGAATAGGCGTTCCCGCAGCTACATTGCCCACGACGGGCACCTTCCCGATGGGGATCTCCGGTTCGGTAAAACGGGGTTTCAGTTCGGGGGCGGGAGCGGGCTTTGCCCCTTCCGGTTCATTCTGCAGGGCGATGGCCCGGCCTTTACCGGCACCGATACTGATCAGCCCGTTGTCCCTCATCTTCTTCAGATGAAAATGGACTGTGGAGGGGGATTTCAGGTTCAGAGCTTCTCCGATCTCCCGAACCGAGGGAGGGTAGCCCTGTCTGCGGATCGTATCGGCGATATAATCGTAGATCTTTATCTGCATCTTCGAAATCTTGCCTTTTTTCGTCATCTGGTACTCCTTTCTCCCCGGACAATTTCTTTCACGAGTATTATAGCACGCCTTTTCCTGTTTTGCAACATCTGTTCTACGCCGTTTCCCTCTTTTTTCCTATCAAAACATAGATTTTTCCCTTGCAATTCCAGGGTGAGTGTGGTAGTATATTTTTTACTGTGAGAAATGTGCCCATTGGGCATCGAATACGTTTGGAGGAGTATCCGTATGTTGATTTTCATTACCATTCTGCAGTTGGTTCTCGGTCTTGTCCTGACCGTCACCGTTCTGTTCCAGTCCGGCAAGAGTGAAGGCCTGTCCGGCGCCATCGGCGGCATCGCCGATTCCTACATGGCCAAGAGCAAGGCCAAGTCTCTGGACGCCAAACTGGCAAAGGCCACCAAGTGGATCGCTGCCGCTTTCATCGTGCTGACCCTCGTCCTCAACTGCATGGTTGCCGCCGGCGCCGTGAAGTAATCGATTTCTGACAGAAAACTCCCGCGCTGCTATGCAGCGCGGGAGTTTTGTTTTCTCATGTGTCAGCGCAGGTCGATCCACCAGGTGTTGACCAGATCGTCATCCCCGTCGTACTCGTCCAGTATCAGGCAGAATGGTTTGAGGTCACTATAGTCGTATGAGTCGAATAGGACCTTCAGTCCGTTGTCGGTGGCTCTGGAGTCTTTGTAATCCAGCGTGATCTCCTCCCCGTCCTCGTCCGTGCACAGAAGGCTCGCGTAGAATCCGTTGCCGCTGGAGGCAAAATCCGCGTCCATGGTCACCGTGACTTCCTTGTCGTTGTCATCCAGTTCCCAGCCCCATACGGTAAATCGGCTTCCGTCGTCCGTTACCAGTTCCTGACCCATGACAACGTCATACGAATAGCTGTCAGCCGGATCCACAACCGGCACCGGGTCGTTATGGCTGATCCGGTCAACAATGCTCCCCAGCACCCCGGAACTGATGCTGATGGCGATGATGACGGAGATAATGATCCCCAGCAGACTGCGGTTCCCGCTCTTCTGCCGGCTGCCTGTCCGCGCGGCCATCTGGCGGAGCGTCTGAGCGGCGGGATTCTCCCTTGCCGCGGCGTGCGTATGAGGTTTTTCCTTCCGGTCGGCATGAGGCTGAGACTTCCGCGCGCCCTTGCGGGCCTGGTCCTCATAGCAGACCTTTTCCTCATAGCATTCCTTTTCCTCGAAACAGACCTTGCCGGTCGCCTTCTTGCGGCGGGCATATTCGGCGTCTGTCATATGCTGAACGGTTCCGTCCGGATTCACCCGCTCCCTTTTGGGCGGGCGGTTATAGGCGCCGCAGCCGGGGCAGCAGCCCTCTTTCTCATAGCTGTACAGCTTGCCGCAGGCCTTGCAGCGGATCAAAGCCATAGGATCCCCTCCCTCTTCCAGTCTTTCTGTGGTGATGATACCATGCCCGGAAGCTTCTGTCCATCAACCTTTGGTTGCCGTGATGTGTTTTTTTGCCAATCATCCGCAACCTGAAGTTACACAGGAACATTATATCACAAGATTCAGGCAAAAACACCCTTTTCTATGGGCTCATTCCATAGAAAAGGGTGTTTTCTTCCGTTTGATCGATCTCGCTTACTTGACCAGCTCGATGATGGCGGTCTCGGCAGCGTCACCGCGGCGAACGCCGGTGCGGATGATGCGGGTATAACCGCCGTTGCGCTCAGCGTACTCCGGAGCGATCTGCTTGAACAGCTTGTTTGCCACGTCTTCCCTGGTGATAAAAGCCAGAGCCTGACGATAGGCGGCCAGATCGCCCTTCTTGCCGAGGGTGATCATCTTTTCGGCCATGGGCTTGATCTCCTTGGCGCGGGTGATGGTGGTCTCCATCCGGCCGTTGTCCAGGAAATCGGTGACCTGCTGACGGAGCATCGCCATACGCTGATCGGTGGTCTTGCCAAGCTTGCGAGTTCCGGGCATATCAATTAACCTCCTTTGAAAGCGTTAGTTGTTTTCTTCGCTCGCCAGGG
>JAEEGL012066458.1_pt1 | contig 12771 bp, 12 predicted proteins | sample 9134231 | NCBI WGS metagenome assembly JAEEGL01 (sample SAMN16246548, study PRJNA631951) | gut metagenome | biome: gut microbiome; feature: rumen; material: fiber-attached | host: Bos | place: Iran: Karaj | collected 2018-10 | reverse complement strand
GAGAGCTCTTTTTCTTTGACACATACAACTATTCGCAAAACACATGTTTAACGAATAGTTATACCAGGATTACACATATACTTCCGGGTTCAGATAAATACTGGCTTTCCAGAGAAATCTGTTCCTTTTTAAGACAGATTTTTTCCGGATCATTTATGCTGTTGCAATCCATTGGATCACCTTTCATTTTCCAAATTACAGCTTCAGATTTATCAGTTAAATTCTTTAAATCAATCAAGCATTCTTTATCGCCTGCATTAATGATCTTGATATATTTCGTGGAATTATCCTTGGATGCACACACATATACCTTATTATTTTCAAGTGCATCGAATTCTCCATCTAAATCCAGCTCAATTTCGCCGGTAAATCTGGAATAAAGCTTCTGTACATAATAACTTGGTGTTCCATAAGCCTTTTTGCCATCAAACCATATTAAATCCGGTTGCCACTGTGTATAGCCAAGTCTTGCAAATAATGGCGCATATGAAGCCATTAAAACAACATCGCAATTCTTCTCAAGGCCACTCATGAATGCAGCTTCAGCAAGGGCTGCTCCAAATGTATTTCTTCTTTCAGGTAAATCTTTGTTATTAATATGACAAGCGTATTCGCCGGCAAAAACTTTTTTATGTTTGTCATAATTATCATACATATGAACGTTTTTATACATCCATTCATCGGATACGTAATAATGCTCATCTACTGCATAGCTATATGCTGGATCTGACTGCATTTTCGGAGAAAAATAATTCCATGCATCCGTATAATGCTGTGAAGTTACATCCGGTCCGGAGCTTCCACAGCACTTGATTTCAGGATATTTTTCATGAATTGCCTTCTCAAATCTGTCATATCTGTGGAAGAAATCTACTTTATCAGTTTCCCATTGTTCATTACCTATACCAATAAGCTTTAGGTTAAATGGCTCTTTATGGCCCATTTCAGCCCTTATTTTGCCCCATTTGGTATTTGTATCACCATTTGCAAATTCGATTAAATCCAGGGCATCCTGAACGAATTCTTCAAATTCAGGTGAACTTGATGCAACAAGCTGGTCAGACTGATACTGACAGGCAAGGCCAACATTCATTACAGGCAATGGTTCACATTCAAGGTATTCACATAAAAGGAAATACTCATAAAATCCTATTCCTAAAGTCTGATTATAGTAAGGGAATTTGCCGATGTCTCTCTTATCATCATCATTTCCGTGAACAGCCCATCTGTTCCAATTTGAAGCTCTTTCCTCTGATAGGCCAATGGTCTTCTTCCACTGATATCTGTTTGTAAGCTCATTACCTTCGACAACACATCCGCCTGGGAATCTCATGAAGCCGGGCTTAAGCTCTTTTAATAGCTCAACCAGATCTTTTCTGAAAAGACCAAGAACCGCATCATCTGGATACATTCTAAACTGATCAAAACAGATCTCACCCTGATTGCAAATTGTAACTTCAAATATTCCGGCTTCAATATCTTCGGGCGCGGTCACTTTTGTCTCATATTTAGTCCACTTATCTGCTCCTATAGTAACAAGATCTGACATGCAGATAACTTTAGTTCTCTCTTTATCATAAATACTGATAGCTAGTGTTACTAACAGCTGATTTGGCGTAAAAGCTTACATTAGCGCTTTTTCCGGCAGATAGATAGATGCCGTCATAAGCCTTATTTGAGAAAGAACAATTTGCCTGCACTGTCTCCGCCTTTAAATAGTGAGGATTAACTGTATTTAAAGGCTCATCTGTGCAGATGGAAAGCTTGATATCACCTTCTGAAAAAGCATCCCAGCCATAGAGATACGCTTCATTTTGATGATAATGACACTTATATCCTCTTCCTTCCAAAAACTCAAAAGAGCGGTTTTCAAGCATTTCTGCATGAAGACCGCCGTCTAATCCATAATTTATATCTTCGAAAAAGAGTCCAAACATTCCTTTGCTGATCTGTTTTTCCATAAATATAAATTCTCCTTATAAACTTAATTGACTAATTACATAACTGAAAAAAGAGAGCCTGCAACAGAGCCTATTATCATAGAAAAAATGATAACAAGGGCTATAATAGCAACTAATTTATTATACTTCTTAAATTTCATTTACTTCACTTCCCTTCAACTTGTATAAACATCATAAATCTCCACATGATCATAAATGCAGCGCCATGAACTGTAAGCATCTGCAGTAACACAGATATAATGTGTTCCATCATTGGAAATCTGATAACTTGCACCACAACAGCCGGACTGAACTACAAAACCAGTCTTGGCTCCCATTACTTCGCCATGAGTATCCTTGTCTTCAATACGACGCATGAACCAGTTGGAAATTGTTATTCCTTCAGGGTGCTGTTCCGTAGAAGATGTTGTGTAAGTCCGGGCATTTAATATTTGATGGCATAAAGAGTTCTCTTCTGCGGCCTTTAGGATCATAGCCATATCAAGAAGTGTACAGTAATGTTCCTCGTTGTATATTCCAATACAGTTAGTAAAATGAGCTGTATCAGAAAGACCGAGCTCTTTAAGCTTATCATTCATAAGATCGACAAAAGCTTCCTGCGAACCGGCGATGTACTCAGCAAGGCACATAGCTGCGTCTCCGCCCGAAGGAAGAATTGTTCCATAAAGCATATCAGAAACAGTGACTTTTTCACCTACTAAGAATCCAACAGCAGAACAATCATGTTTGTAGACAAAGTCGCCGATTGCCTGAGTCATTTCAAACGTATCATCCATGTCTGTTAAATGCTCAGCAGCAACTAAAAGAGTAAGAATCTTAGTCATAGATGCCGGATTGATTCTCTGATTGCCTTCTTTATTAGCGACAACATTACCGGTATCCAAATTTACCAAAAGTGCATAGGTACTGTTAACATTATCACTTGAAATATATTTAACATTATCATTAAGACTCAAAGAATATCCTGAGAAAAAGGAGGAAGAATCCTCAGACGCCTCTAAAAATGGATTAGACTCCTCTTCCGGCTCCTCGATAACAGCAACATCTGTCTCAACTATTTCTTCAACAGAAGCCTCATAAACATCCTCAGGTGCCTCTTCTACTTCTGCTACCTCATTTTTATCTTTACCGCGTAGCTTAAGGCTGATAGAAATTATAGAGCCTACAATAAGAATGAATGCGACAGCAAAAAAACTTAAGTGAAGAATAATCTCTTTTTGTCTGCGTTTTTTATATTCAGAAATGGTCAGTCTCTGACCATCACGAGTTCTATATTTAACGTTTCCCAAATTAGTTACCACCCAACAAAATTTCTGAACTTTATAAGTTTAACATTTATTCTTGTACTACATCAAGTTGTAAATTCCTACAATTTTTCACATAGGTTTTTGGCACAGAAATGACCAGTAATCTTGCTGAATTTACCTGATAGAATTTATCTGATTTGCAATTAAAGTATGCGTTTACTGTGCTATAATCAGTTTATGCAGAACAATTACGGTAAAGAAGACAAATATTATAACGAACAGGACAAACTAAATACTATCAGGATGAGGGAAGTCCTTGATACGCTTCCGAGATTTTGCAGGCAGTATTTTAGAGGAATTGAACCAACTACTTCTGCGAGAACAAGACTTGGATATGCTTATGATATAAGGACTTTTTTTGAATTCCTTGTTTCCAATAATCCGATGTTAAAAAATACGGAGGTTTCATCGCTCACAATTGATATATTGGAAAAAATAGGTAAAGAAGATATTGAAGAGTATTTGGATTACCTGACCCTCTATGCAAAAGAAAACAAGGAAATAACTAATGCTGAACAAGGTAAAAAAAGGAAAATGTCAGCGCTTAGATCAATGTATACTTACTTTTATAAGGCTGAACTTATCTCCAGTAATACTCCTGAACTTGTTAATATGCCAAAACTTCATGAGAATGAGATCATAAGACTTGAGCCAAATGAAGTAGCTATATTACTCGATCAGGTTGAAGCAGGTGAGAAGCTTACGAAATCCCAGCTTAAGTATCATGAAAAGACAAAGCTTCGTGACGTTGCTATCCTTACTCTTTTACTTGGAACCGGAATTCGTGTATCTGAGTGTGTCGGAATTGATCTTGAGGATATCGATTTTGATTCAAATGGCGTCCATATCCATAGAAAAGGTGGCTATAATACTGTAGTTTACTTTCCTGAAGAAGTAAGATCAGCTCTTCTTGACTATCTTGAGCAGAGAAAAATGATAATTCCTGTAGAAGGCAATGAAAATGCGTTATTTCTTTCTCTTCAGAATAAACGCATCACTGTTAGAGCCGTTGAGAATCTGGTAAAAAAATATGCGAGGAATGTAACTACTCTTAAGAAAATCACTCCTCATAAACTTAGAAGTACCTTTGGTACTAATCTTTATAAGGAATCAGGTGATATCTATCTTGTGGCTGATGTACTTGGACATAAAGATGTTAATACTACCAGAAAACATTACGCTGCACAGGATGATGAAAACAGACGTCGCGCCGCTAAAATGGTTACCTTAAGAGAAAAACGACCTGATTATAACAATTAACTTTTTCAATAAAAACATATTATTAAAACATATTTTTTAAACAGATGTGTTCTTAAATCAAAAATAAATGGCTTGCATTCTTATTATTGAATGCAAGCCATTTTAATGACTTTGGTACTCTTTTATCTTTTCTTATTCTTCACCAACAGGCTTATAGGTCCTGCTGAACAGATGCTTCTCAATAATGAAAATATCATGTGGATCATCCTGGCTGACCGCAATGTAGTCGCCCTTTTGACCAAGCATATATCTGTCTGAATCCCAATAAGGGAAAAGCTTTGTTGTCTTATTAAGCTTTTTGGCATATATCTTCAGATCATTAGTAGATTCGCATGCTTTGGCCATCGGAATAAGAGGGAAAAACTTACCTGTATCAGCATTTTTTACAGTAGGAATATAGTCAATATTCAGCTTGAATTTTTTGCGTGATCTGGTGTAACTATATTCAAACTTTTCCCTGGAAATCGCTTTAACATTTCCCTTAATGTCTATGATCAGAATTGTGTTTTTCCTGATCTCGACATTATTATCTCCATCAAGAGTTCTTATGATAGCCATATTTCCTACAGGAATATTGGGATATGCCTCAACATAGCCAAGGGTAATAGGCGTTCTCTCATACTTACACATCTTAGAAATATCAAGAGTTGTATCCTTGGCTTTGATGATCTCACAATTTTCAAAGTAATCAGCCATTCGCTCTTTAATTATATTGGAAATGGAATGTTTGGCTGAATCATCATCTATTTCTACATAGTCAGGGTACTGCTTCTTAATAAGCTCATTTATTAGGATGCCTCCTGCTTTTTCAGTATGACCACCACCTGATCCGATCTTTTTGGATAAAAATGCTGCAAGTTCATCGGCTCTTGTCTCGTTGATGCAGCTGCGCAAAGAAAATTTAACGCCAAAAGGCAAAACACTATAAACAAGGCAAACGTCTACTGTATCTACTCCTACAATAAAATCGCCTATAAGGCCCAAAATATTGGGATCACATGGATCTGTTTTAAGGACTGCATAATTACCATCTGAATGATAATCAATTCCGAGCATAGCAACGCCGGCAATCTTAGCTTCTCTAAGAGAAAGATTCATATTCTTAAGTTTAAGAATAAGGTCCTTATTGTATTGCAAGGACTCAAGCATATCTCGATCTAAAGGATGATACATCTCAGAAAAAGCATTTGTGTCTGAGTACAGGCCATAATACAGCGCTGTAGCAATTTTGGTATCTATTAAATCTTCGTTCTCTTCTATTCTCAAAAGATTCCAGATTACAGAACAACAGCTCCCAAGGTTACTGCGTACTTCGTTAAGCTTTGGGAGATTACCATATACCTGATGATGATCAATAACAGCAATTTCTTTAGCAGGGAATTTTCGAACATTACCTTCTCCATACTGACAATCAGTCATGATAAGAAGATCAGGCTTTGTTTTTAAAGAACTGACAAATTCAATCGGAATCTTAAGTTCATTGATAAGATAAACAAGATTGCTCTTACTGATCTTGAAATTACCTGAATAAATCAGTCGAACCTTCTTGTTATTCTTAAGAAAATATCTATATAAGACATAAGCAGAACATATAGCATCAGCATCAGGATTATCATGACACTGAATCACAATATTCTTGTAATCAAGCAAAATAGATAATTTCATAAATGTCTCCCACAAGGATATAAAAGAGAGTTAAAACCACTTTATTTTTGTAAAAATGGAATCACTAACCCTATTATATATCAAGTAGTACACATTTAGTTGATAAAAAAAGATTTCGTCATAAATTTATCATAATGATAACAACATAAAAGACAAAATTAATTACTGTTTAAACTCTGATGAATAGTAAGGAATGATAAGGTTCTCTCCTGCCTTAAGTACATTTGAATTACTAATGCAATTGATACTGCAAATCTCATCCATGTAGTCATTCAAACTGTTGTAATGAAGGTCATTGTAATTCTCTGATGCAATAGACCAGAGTGTGTCACCGCTATGGATCACTATTGACTGATAATACTTAAATTCATGTGTATACTCATCACTCTGAGCGTCTGATGAAAATGACATTCTCATAAATACGGTTGCAACTAAAATAAAAGTTAGAGCAGCAAGAATGAGACCATATTGACGTCTTACAATCTTCTGGCGTCTGATCTTATTATTTCTGATGCGTAGTTCACTGTTATTCATATGCTTGTAATTTGATTCTGTCATGATAAGCACCTCAGTTCTAAATGAGTTCTTGGTTGTGGGTTGGAAATATTATAGGAGTATCATTGGTGGCAAATAAATGTTCGGAAAATATGTTCGAGAACAATTGTTCTGAATAAATAATATCGAACATATTTTTGCTTGTCAATAGTAAATCGAACATATTTTCAGAACAAATATTCCGAACATGTATTTGCAATCGATGTTATCTTATGCTAAAATAACCATAGTTATTCATGCAATTCTTTGCGATAATAGGAGGTTTTGATGGAAAAAGGTAATATTTCTAAAAAGCAACAGGAAATTCTTGATTATATCAAGGAGCAGACATTATTAAGAGGTTTCCCCCCTGCTGTTCGAGATATTTGCAAGGCTGTTAATCTTAAGTCAACTTCTTCTGTACACGCACATTTGGAGACACTTGAGAAAAATGGATATATCAGACGAGATCCCACCAAGCCAAGAGCAATCGAGATCTGTGATGACGGCTTTAATATGGTGAGAACAGAGATCGTCAGCATCCCTGTTGTTGGTCAGGTTGCTGCAGGTACTCCTATTCTCGCTGAAGAGAACATTGATTCATACATTCCTATTCCTGCCAGCATGTGTCCTAAGGGCTCAGATGCATTTATTCTTAATGTTAAGGGCGACTCCATGATCAACGCCGGAATTTATAATGGGGATAAGATTTTTGTTCAGGTATGTAATACGGCCAGAAATGGCGAACAGGTTGTAGCTCTTATCGATGATTCAGCTACTGTTAAGACTTTCTACAAGGAAGACGGTCATATCAGATTACAGCCTGAGAATGATACAATGGATCCTATCATCGTAGATAACTGTCAGATACTCGGTAAAGTTTTCGGAGTTATGCGTTTTTATTGATTCAAATTTCTTTGATAAAATATAAAGGCTATCACTAATTTGTTCTTAGTGATAGCCTTTTATATAGCTTAAATTTTTAAATTATAATTATACTTATTTCCAACCCTGCTGCTTTTCTTTTCTTGTCTTGCCTCTGAATATCCAGAGATTGATACAGCAAACTGTAGCAAGGAAAAGAGCTATCAGCAAAATAACCAGTGTTCTGATAACAAGCTTATCTGCTGTAATCGTCTGATATGCCATTGAGTACTCGGAGAACTTATCTGTCTTGAAAGTGATGGTATTAGGATCATTATCAAGATCAGCAAGTATGTCCACTGTTCCGTTGTGGTTTCTTATAATACTAAACGTCCTGTTTGCTTTGCGATACTTCTCAGGGATATTAAGAACAACTACAAGCTCTGCTCCCGTTCTGTTTAGTATCTGTGTGTTTCCGTCAATAGATTTCATAATAAAGAAATCAAAATAAGAAAATGGCTTATATCCGACCTTGGCGTTCATGAGAGCTTTTGTATCACTGTCGATGGTTTCTGTGTTTTCTGTGATACTTACGTTAAATAATATAGGACTTCCTGCAAATGCCGCAAACTTCTCATCTTCTGTAAGAGTAGCGCTTACAACTGTTTCAAAATTGGTTATTGAAGGATTTGAAACGTACAGTCCTTCTGATGTCTCCTGAGTATTCTCAGCATAAGTATTATTGACTGTTACTCTTATCATTCCTGATTCATATGCCTCTTTTAAAAGAGCCATCTCTGCATTGTCATGAATAAGATTTTTAACCGTCTCATCATCAAGACCGTTTCTTGCGATAATACTGTTCGGATTAGAATAAGACTGAGCTTCAACCGGCTTTTGAATTTCAACTTCTTCTGCAGGAACATAGGTATCTTCAGCATAAACTTCATCTTCCAATGAAGCAGCCTCTTTTGCGCTATCTTCTACTACAATTTTTTGTTCAGGAACAGCACCTTTATTTGCAGTCTCTTTATTATACTCAGTGTTCTTCTTGGTTTCCTCTGTCTTATTGCTTACAGCCTTCTGCTGAGTGTTAGACTGCTTTGGAGCAGCTTGTTCGATCTTTTCAAAAGTAGCTGCAATTGTATGGGCGCCACCAATGTTATTGAAAGTATAGCTTCCAACAGCTCCGATATTATGCCCATCAACAAATACACTCTTTACCTTGTAATTGGCATTTGGAACAATATTATATGTTACACTTCCGCCATGCTGTACAACATAATCTCCGGAAGGAACAATAACACCGCCTTCGTTTGTGATTCCTGAAACTAGTTTATAGGTCTTAACTTCTTTTTTTCTGAAAGATGCAGTAATATTTACATCATTTTCAAGTGAGTTAATAACAAATTCCTGATCGTAAGAGACAACCTGGCCGTTTAAGATCCAGCCTGCAAATTCATATCCGTCATATGCTCTGTATTTAAGAACAACCTTGCTTCCACGATCATAAGTACCGCCGCCCTCGTATGTTCCTGTGTCAGCAGGTGAAATAAGAACATATACATTGTATCTGACTCTTTCGAAAACAGCTGTTATATCGCGATCACTTGTAATATTGCTAAGCTGAATTGAATTTGCTGTACTGATTGTTTTGTTGTTCTCAACAAATCCGGCAAATCTGTAACCGTTTTTAGCTTGAGCGGTAATGGTGTAACTGTCACCATAATTTACATTTGAACTTTCTGTTATGGTTCCACCATCTGTATTATTGACTCTTGTTCTTACATAGCAGGTTCCACGCTCAAATTTTGCTGTAAAATTCCTGTCGGAGGTAATATCATTTAATGTTACCTGCGGATTTGTAGAAATAAGATTTGAACCTTCATACCATCCAAGGAATCTGTAATTATTATTTGGTGATGCGGAAATCTTTACACTACCACCATTTCTGACAGCTCCGCCTCCGGCTATTGCACCACCATTTGAAGGATCTGCATTGATCGTGACAATATGATCAACGCTCTGAATATTCAATATGGCGGAATTATAAAATGTTGGGTCCTGTACAGATGTTGCAATTGCTGCAAGTGTGGACGCTCCTTCATCACTTCCGATTGTAACTGTTCCATCTGAGTCAATTCTTGTTCCAGATGAACTATTACCCGTCAAAGACCAGATAACACGATTGTCGTAGTCATTTTTACCATAGACATTTGCCTGTAATCTATAGCTCTTTCCCTGAGATATTGTTATTCTGTCAGGACTTACTTCAACACCGGTTATATATGATTGCTGCTTTGTAATTGTAACAGATACATTTACCTGAACAATGTGATGCTGTCTGATATCATCGCCTGAATAGAACACATATCTTGCAGAATACTGGCCTTCAGGAAGATTGTCCTCTGCTTCAACACAGAAAGTAAGCTGCTCACCAGGATCGATATATGTATCACTTGTGAATGAAGAAGGATAGACATCAAATGCTGTATATGAATCAAATTCATCCCAGGTAACAGGAAATCTGTTATTTCCGATATTTACAATTGAAAAATACATTTCTTCAATATAATCGCCCTGGCAATGAGTGCCAAGGTTGATGTTCGGAGTATAGCAGGTAAGATTATAGTCAAAAGGATCCGGCTCATCTCCGTTATTTTCAGGTTCGGTCCACGGTTCAGTTTCTTCCGAGTAAGAGTCATAGGTCTTTTCTTCCCATGCTCCATCACCATCTACTTCACCATTTTCGACATAATCAAATGTTTCTACGGGTTCTTCGTTTGCATAGACTTTAAATATCTGTACATATGAAATAGCACAGACTAAAATGCAAGCTGCCAGAATGATCGAATTGATTTTTAAAAAAACACTTTTTTTCATGTTATCTCCTCTTAACACGTATGTTTTAATGCTGCTAAAATATTCACATTTTAATGATAACATTCATAAGTCTGACAAATTCATAAAATATTATTAAAAAAATCGAAAATTTATTACAATTCGGATTGTATTTATCAAAATCATAAAATTCAAAAGTCCCGGAGAACATTTCTCCGGGACTTCTAAATTCATATTAAATTACTCGCTCTTCTGAGTCATTGCTGCTTTGTCAGACATTATACTCTTTACCAATGAATCCATTGTGGTGTCTGCGAAGGATTTACCATTAATATCAGCAAAGAAACTCATTTTTCCGTCTTTATCCGTCTTAATTCCGAAATTAGATACTTCGTCTTCCTCTCCAGTGCTCTCACCAATCTTGTTGCTCATGTCTTTGATAGCTGTCATAGCATCATCAATTTGCCCCATAAGCTTTTCTTTGGCTTTTTCATCTTTGGGATCATCGGAAGCAAGAAGCTTCATTTCATCCTCGGATAAAATAATGCTGTATTCAAGATCGCCGCCTATCTGTGACAGATCATCATCCGGTCCTGCAATAAATACATCCGCATTATCATATTTCTTTTGCAGAAGATCAACTACCTTACCATAGGTCTCAACTTCAGGTGAAAACTCCACCTTTGCACTCTGACCAAATCTGTCGCTCAGACCATCTGTCTTTGTTTTATCTGAGCCTTGTTTTGAAGGTCCTCTTGGTTTGCTTGTGACTGACCCGCTCCTGGGCTCGCTATTTATACCCCGAAGCAGTTGGTTAATGTTTCCATTAATACCACTTGCCATATATTTCCTCCTTGAAATAACTACGCAGATTCCATTCTGCGCGCAAAAAAGCAAAGTAATACATGTTTCTTGAGTTCAGCGTATCATCCCCCATACATAAAGACAATTAAAAAAGTATTAAATTAACACTTAATTGAAAAAAACTTCCATAAATGTCGCACATTCAGGAAGTTTTTTTCAAATTTATTTCATTATTTATTTCTTGTTAGTTCAAAGTCTTCAATATACTGGGTAATAAACTTAACAGTGCCTTCGATTCCCAGAATTGAACTGTTGATTGAAAGGTCATAGCTGTCTGATCTGCCCCACTTCTTGGATGAATAGTAATTATAATAGCTCTGACGCTGTTTATCCTTCTTATTCATCATTTCTCTTGCCTGTTCATCAGTTGTAACATCCGCAAAGCGCTCTTTAATTCTCTTGATCTTAAAATCTTCATCAGCATGGATAAAGAGATTGAGAACATTATCGAAATCACTTAATGCGTAATCTGCGCAGCGACCGACAATAACACATGGTCCTTCCTCTGCTATTTTTTTGATAGTATCAAACTGAGCAAGAAAAACTTTATGGCTGATAGGCATATCAACAAAACTTGATGCGTTATAGCCAAACGAATATGTATCCATTACGAGATTGTAAAGAAATGAATTGGTTGGTCTTTCGTCATGGTTTTGGATCATCTCCTCACAAAAGCCACTTTCTTTGGCAGCCCTGGAGAGAAGCTCCTTGTCGTAGTACTTGATTCCGTACTTGTCAGCTACCATTTTACCAATTTCACGTCCCCCAGAACCAAACTGACGTCCTACTGTAATAATAGTATTCATAGCGTTCACCTCTTCAAAGCAATACAGTTTAGTATATATCACTATTTTACATTATTTGAGCACATTCAGCAAATGGGAAAAATAATCAGGAAGCGGCGCATCAGTCTCTATATATTCTTTGGTGACAGGATGAACAAAACCGAGAGTTTTCGCATGAAGACACTGGCCATCAAGCTTAAATCTGCTCTTTCTGCCTGTTGCATATACCTCATCACCAAGAAGAGGATGTCCGATATGGGCCATATGAACCCTTATTTGGTGCGTTCTTCCGGTTTTGAGTCTGCATTCTATATATGTCATCTGATCTTCCTCAAAACGCTTTAAAACGCGATAATGAGTAAATGCATATTTACCACCTGGCACAACTGCCATTTTTTTACGGTCTTTATCGCTTCTACCGATAGGTGCTTCAACATCGCCCTCATCTTCTTTGATAATCCCATAGCAAATAGCATGATAAACTCTGTTGATAGAATGGTCTTTAAGCTGGGCAGCAATGTCCTGGTGCGCAAGATCATTCTTACAAATGATAACTGATCCGGTTGTATCCTTATCAATCCTATGAACAATACCTGGTCTCATTACGCCGTTGATACCTGAAAGATTGTCCTTGCAATGGAACATGATAGCATTAACAAGAGTTCCTTCATAGTGACCTGCGGCCGGATG
>JAEEGL011952472.1_pt1 | contig 12771 bp, 13 predicted proteins | sample 9134231 | NCBI WGS metagenome assembly JAEEGL01 (sample SAMN16246548, study PRJNA631951) | gut metagenome | biome: gut microbiome; feature: rumen; material: fiber-attached | host: Bos | place: Iran: Karaj | collected 2018-10 | reverse complement strand
GGAAATGTCGGTAAACAAGTTTCCCGCCGCTTCCTCGGTTTGCGATTGTTTGGACACTTTGTGTCCTACAGTCTCATACTCGGTCATGCCGGTGTGCGAGCACCCCGTCGCGACACTCGCTATCGACTGTTTCACGTGAAACACAATCAAGGTTTCCTAGCAAAAATGTGCTTGCACATTTTTATTTGGAAATCGATGGGTGTCGGACTACGATGTAATCGTAGTCCCAACACAATATGAGCCGAGAGCCGCAGAACATAACATACTTGTATGTTCTATTTCCGAGCTGATTAAGGTAGGACTACTTCATTACCCTGATTAAATGTTCATTCCTTGCAGGCCTGCCGAGGAGGTCAAATGTTTTTGCCTCCTTAGGAGTATTACCCGGGTGGGGTTTACAAACGATACCTAAAGTTGGTTCTACATTGAAGGGTACGTAGAAAGTTCTGCTCCAAACGCTGTCGGTTTCTTTACTGTGTGCGGTGGGGAATCCTACGTTTCCTACCAATGCTCCATAATATTCTATGAGAGTGTCTCCCCTAGATTCGTATTCGTATAATACCTCATATTTACCACCGTTCAAATAAGTTTCATAGCATCTATTTTTGAATCCAGGGTCGTATGTCATTATCATTGTAGATATGGATTGCGGTGTTCTAGATCCATCCGAATCTGTGGTGTCGCTTTTGACCGTTACCTCATAGAGGGTGTCGTTTTTTATATGCCATATTTTTTCGGTGACTTCAGATGAGCTTTTATATTTTTTCTCGACATAAACGGAATCTTCCGTATGGAAAACTCTGTATGTTTCAGGATCACGGTTATATATCTTGAAGTCGCCTTCTTGTGAAATCTTTGCCTTGTAACTCAACTTTTCGGGATCCCTTTTCTCAAATTTGCTGTTTGGGCTTAAGCGTGCGTATGAGGTCCATAAATAGGTGTGGTCATCTGAAAAGGTAAACTTGTTTTGGGTGTTGTCGGTGCAGGTGCTGTCTATAATCAGCCCGTGATAGTTATCGTTGAGCGCTTCATATTGTGCAATGAATATCTTTAACCTGGCGCGGAGGCAATCGACGTCGGTCGAGGCGTTCGCTATGGCTGCTATGAAGCTGAAAATGAGAATAATCCTTTTCATATGGATTAATATAATAAATGGTTTTGGATAAGGTAAAAAAGAATGAGCGATAAAAAATACGCCTCATTAATATATATTTGATTTTGTGAGGTTTTTATGATCGATATTGAAATTATCCAGGGCGATATTACCAAGCTTAAAGTCGATGCTATCGTGAATGCGGCGAACTGTTCGTTGCTGGGTGGCGGCGGAGTCGATGGGGCTATTCATCGTGCGGCGGGGCCGGAACTTTTACAGGCGTGCATTCCCCTGAATGGTTGCGAGACGGGCAAGGCCAAAATCACTCCCGGGTTCAAGCTTCCGGCGAAGTTTGTGATCCATACTCCTGGACCGATTTATCGTGACGGCCTGCATGGCGAACCTAAACTTTTGGAGTCGTGCTATAAGAGCTGCCTTGCACTTGCCGAAGAAAACAGCTGCGAAACTGTCGCCTTCCCTGCTATCTCTACCGGCGTTTATGGTTACCCTTGGAAAGAGGCAACCGAAATTGCCGTGAAAACGGTCCGTGAATATCCTGCACGGAATGTCAAGAAGGTCATCTTCTGCTGTTTCAGCGCGGAGATGGAACGGATCTACCGAGAAGTTATAAAGTGCTTTTAGTAATACAACCAGGGTTACGGAAAGTCGGTGAAAAAAGACGCTTCGTCGGCAAGTTCAAATATTCTCCGTTTAATAGCCTACTCTTTTTATATATTATCTACTGTAATTTCATTAAGGAGTATATAATGGAAGAAGTCAAAAACTTTATTAAAGAATGTGGCGCCTATTTCCTCGCAACTGTCGATGGCGACGAACCGAAAGTACGCCCGTTTGGAACCATCGAAATTTTCGAAGGCAAACTCTACATTCAGACCGGCAAGTCCAAGAATGTCTCGAAGCAGATCCAGAAAAACGGCAAGGTGCAGCTTTGCGCTATGAACAAGGCCGGCAATAAGTGGCTTCGTTTGAGTGGAACTCTCGTCCGCGATGACCGCCGTGAACCCAAGGTCCATATGCTCGAAGCCTACCCCGAACTCAAGCGTATGTATTCCCCGGATGACGAAAACACCGAAGTCCTCTACTTCAAGGATGCCACTGCCACGTTCTGCAGCTTCACTGAACCGCCACACACCGTGAAATTCTAGTCGAAAAATCTAAAAAATTGACAAATGCCGAGCTTCCTTAACGGGGCTCGGTTCTTTTTTAGGATTCTCTTTGTTGATAAAATGGACTGTGTTTATAAACAGTGGATTAAAATCAAGAATTAAAAATGGCTGAAACATTTTTTTTGTTGATAGCATATGTTCATATTTTTCCACGATAAAATGTTTCACGTGAAACAGAATGTGATTTAAGTGGATAAAATGTAAAAAGTGGCGTTAAACTTGTTGAAGTGTATTTATAATATGTACATTCTATCAACACACCTCAATATATGTACCATGAGGAATCTTGGCCCACTTTTATGAAACTTCAATAACGAAAAATCTTTAAATGTTATATTTTGAGTGGAGGACTTATGCAGGATAATACGAAACGCGCCGACCGTGTGATTTTTTGGATGAAGGTCATCTTTATTCTTTTCGTCGCTTTCTGGTTGCAGTTTGTTTTTATGGTGATGGGCGTGTATCTCCTGTTTGGAGATTTGTTGGCTGTATTTTCGGGAATGCTTTTTATGGTGTTCGCCTTTTGCATCTGTGCCGGTATATTCATGTCGCTTGTGGCTTTTTGCATTAGCTATTTGTCGTGGCTGCATCGAGCGATTTCGAATTTGCTTGTTGACGACGACATCATTTTCGCCGATGGGTGCAGTCCTCCTCACCTGCATTCCGTTTGTCGGTTACTTTTTGAATTATTTCATTTTCAGCGATATGGTCAAGCGGCAAGAAGGGTATATGCAGCAGCGTGGCATTCTCAAGGAACGGTTCCCGAAAAGAATTCTGAATGCCTGGATGATTGCTTCGTTGTTGTTGCTGGTGCTTGTTTTTATGGATCCCAACCAGCTTGGATTTTTGACCGTCGTCTTTACGACGTTTGATATTGACCGAGGCGTTGTCTTCGAGTTTTTGGAAAAGACGCTGATTCTCGTCATCCCCATTTTGTACATCATGAGTTTCTCGGCATACGCCAAGCAGGAACGAGAAATCTTCCGAATTCATACGGAAGAACTTTTCAACAAGCACGTTGAAGAAATCATACGCGAACGAGAAATTATTCGCGCCGCCGAGAAGCTCCGCGAAAAACAGTAGTCATCTTCGACCGTCAGGGAGGAGATCCATTATTTTTTATTGTCACCCCGCAATCGTCATCCTCGGAGCAACGCGGAGGGGATCCATTTTTTAATTGTCATGCCGGACAGAGTTTACCCCGGACAAGTTCCGGGGTTCCGGCATCGCCTTAAGCGGAATCGATTTACAAATACGTCGCCACGAACTTTTTGATGTATTCCGGATCTTCGTGCGCCCAGTGCTTTTCTTCCATCGCCTGGTACTGCCAGTTGATGGCCTGCATGTAATGTTCCGGTTCGCAGAGATGTGCAAATGCTGCGTCGAGGTCTTCGACGGTTGCGTTCGCGCCAATCAGCTGTTCCTTGGGTGCGTAGCTGTAAGGACTACCGGCAAAGTCGCTTCCGATGAACACCGCACCGAGAGCGGCCGCTTCCTTGAGTTTCAGGTCGCTCTTTGCCCTGTTGAAGTCGTTGCTTGCAAGCGGGGCCAGGAAAAAGTCGGGTTTGTAGCTTGCGACCGTCGATGCGAACGGGAAAAACGTTGTGTAAGGAATCTTCGTGTATTTTCCTTCGAGGTCCTTCAAAAAGTCCGGTTCGCCAAAAATGTAGAAGTCGATGCTTCCGTCTGCAACGTGCTTGCGGATCCAGGGAATCCATGCACCGTCGAGATCGCCCTTGACCCCATCGGCAAAATGACCGAGGCTGCCAGCGTACATCACCTTGGGGACGCCTGTGAAAACGGATGTTCTCTGGTGGAGTCCGAACAGCGACTTGGAAACTCCGTTTGGCATCACGACCGCGTTCACGCCGAGATCCGACTTGATGCGGCTGGCAAGATAGCGCGTGGAGCAGACCACCGTATCGAAAAGTGGCAGCACCTGTTTAAGACTCGTGAGCATCATCTGGTCATGATTTTCAATGTGCTTTGCGTACGATGCGATGATCGGCGAAAGACTCCACAGAAGATCGTCCATATCGGTCACGAGCTTGAAGCCGCATTCCTTTTTGAGCTTCGCATAGTATAACGCAATCTGTGCGCGGCCTGGCGCCGTCGGTTTCTGCAGGATGACAGCACGCGTCTGCTTGAGCGCGTCCTTGTTGGTGCAGATAATCTCCGTGATGGACGGGATAATCTGGAAGTCGTTCTTGCCCATGAACTGGAGGCAGGGCAAAATGCAGCGAACCCAATCCGGTTGCGCCATGTCGTATGGATGCACGATAACTTGCGATCTATTCATGGTTAGAAAAGTAGTAAAAATTTTTTCGAAAGTTTGCCTGTTTTGCTGTCATCCCGGCACTCAGACATTGTCATTCCAGTCTCCGTTCTTGCTATGTCATCCCGGCCTTGTGCCGGGATCGCCTTTCGCATTGTCATCCTCGGAGCGTGTCATCCCGCATTCGTCATTCTCGACCGAAGGGAGGGAATCTATTATTTCTTGAACTCACTTTTGTTCCGGGGTGGGATCACCTTTTGCTGCAAAAATAAACTGTGCCGAGAGCGTTCCTCTCCAATCACCTTTTCTTCTCCCCTGCCATCCTGAGCGAAGTTGAAGGGTTCTGTGGTTTTCATCGCCGTCATACGGACAAAGGTTTAACCTAGATTTTTGGGAACAAATGTTCCGTCATATTGCTGGATTTGGCTGCTGTCTATAGCGGATAAAATGATGAATTTATAAAAAACTTACACTGTGAAAGTTTGTTGACAATATGTTGATGAAAGTGTAAATTAGGCGGGAAAAATAAAAAGGGAATGAGTTATGGGTGAAAATGATCAAGGCACAACACCTGATTTTTATAGTTTTGTTTCGAATGATAGTATTGAGGGGAATGACGAAGCATTTAATGCGTTGAACTTTGCCTTAGATTTTAACAATAAAAAAGTTCATAACATTGCAATTTCTGGTCCTTTTGGGGCTGGTAAATCGTCTTTATGGTGTACTTATAAAAAAGAATTATCCCGTAAACCGATTAAACCTGGATATTTTCTTCCTCATAAAGATGATATTGTAGAAATTTCATTAGCTAAATTAGATGAAAAACAAGAAGTAAAAGCGGAAGAATCAAAAGAAATTTCAGTCAATATAGCAAATGCAAATTTAAATAATATAAAAAGTGATAAATCAGAAACAACTGAGATTATAAATGCGAATAAAATAAATGATAATCAAGATGATGAAAAAATAGAATTTGAAATAGAAAAAGCTATTTTACAGCAATTGCTCTTTTCAGTAAAAGCGGAAGATATACCATGTTTAGATTCTTATGAGACGTGCGAAGGAAGTGGAACGATAAAGATTTTACTTTCCATAGCAGTGTCTTTTTTATTTTATTTGTGGATGAATTATGTTTTTGAAAATAAGTTAAATATTGGTAATATTTTTTTGGATAAAAATGAGTATAGGGAATATGGTTATTGCTTATTTACTATTTTCAGTATTATAGTGCCAGCTATTTTGGGGGTGTATTTATATCAATGCCTGATTAAAATGGGTAATATTCATATTTGTAAGTTCTCATTTAAAGGGTTGGATTTATCTTTTGATAAATTTAATGGATCTTTGATAAATCAAAATTATTCAGCAATAGCTTACTATTTTAAGAAAACCCAAAAAAAGGTTGTAGTTTTTGAAGATTTAGATCGTTTTTCTTCAAGTCAGATTTTTGTAAAGCTTCGCGAATTAAATACCATATTAAATAAATGTCCAGAGATTAAAGATGAAATCAAGTTTGTGTATATGGTAAAGGATAATATTTTTACAAAATATAAGCGAGTAAAATTTTTTGATATTATTATTCCCGTTATTCCTGTTGTTAATATAGAAGCATGTGCTGATATTTTATTAGATATGAAAGATAAACAGAAGCCGTGTCTTTTGTTGAACGTGAACGATGAGCTATTACGAATAGTAGGTCGCTTTATAAATGATCTAAGAATATTGTATGATTGTTTGAACGAGTTTAAAATTTATAAAAACCAGTTAATAAAAGATTTTGAAAAAAAGAGATTTAGAAAAACAGATGATATTGACGGTATTGATAATAAAATTTTTGCGATGATTGTTTATAAAAATTATTATCCACAAGATTTTGAGGATTTGCATAGACATAAAGGATATTTGTACGAAATATGTAAAAATTATAAGTACGGAAAAATAGAAGTAGAGAATGGAAACGAGTATGAAAGATTGGATTTTGATCATCCTATAAATGAAAATTTGAGGGATGCAAGTAGTAATAGATATAAAAATAATGGACGATGGATTTATAGACAATGTTTAAAATTAGAATTAAAATTTAAATATAATGATAGTAACGAAGATAAATTAAATGATCTTACAAAGATTGAAAAATATGGACGTTCTAGTTTATTATTTGATCTAATTCAAAGTGGTTATATTGATATAAATTGTGAATTTTATGTATCTCGAAAATATTTTGGCGATTTGACAATGAATGATTGCCGGTATTTTATTATAGTTCAATCTAATAGTGATCCTGATTTTGATTTATCAATAGATAAACCACGATTGTTAGAAAATAAAATTTTAGACTATCAATGGTCATTAATGAGTGTTTTAAATAAAAGAATGTTTGCTTATGAATTGAGTGTATTTGATGAAAAAGATGCAAATAAAAATAAGCGTATTAAGGGATTGATTTCTGCAATGTGTGAAGCAGAAAAACAGAATAAAGGATTCTTTGATTTGTTTATTAAATACTTAGATAATGAAATTAAAGATTATGAAATTAAACTAAAAGATGAAGTGTTCACTATTGATAGATCTAATCATATATTTCCTGAAATGAAGAGTGTGTTTTGGGATGCGATTTATGCAAATATGGATGAGGATACTTTAAAAACACTATTTGGAGAATAGATGATGAACAATTGTTTAAAAGATTTTATTAAGTATGTTAATGGTAAAATTGTAGAAAATTCTCCGCAGAAGAAGTATTTTCAAAGTTATTTTTCAAAGTCTTCTATCATAAAAAAAATGAATAATGAAGGTCTTTATGATGAAGACGTATATGTCTTTTTGAAGAAGATATCTGTAGAAGTTGATAGCATTCAAAATCTACCGAAGTCATTTAAGAATCGTTTTTTTGATAATTGCCTTTTTGAAATAAATACGTCAAATATCAAAGAATATGGTCGTTTACATAAGAATAAATTTAGTTCTATAATGGAAAATGAAAATCTGTTGAAATATATTAGAAAAGATGCGGATTCATTTGAAAAATTTTTAAAATTTTTCATTTTTGAATGTGCAGAGTTTTTTAATGAAAATCCTAAATTTTTACTCTTATTGTTATATACTCCTGAATTTAATATTTCATTGTTAGATGATTTTGTACAAAATATGTCAGATGAAATTATAGATTATGTAGATGTGTATTCTTTGCCTATGCAATATGAGGGATATTTAGAGGCGCGAGGGCTGGATAATGATGATGTTATTTGTAAATGTCTGCTTGAAAGAAAAAAGTTGAAAAAAACATGGAATAATATGATTGTTTCAAGATTGCAATTGCAAGAAGAAAATAGTGCTTTAGTAAAATACGTAAATCAAATTGCTCAGGATACAAATACAACTCAGAAAATTGATAGTCACCTAAAAGATTATGTATACTTTTTTATTTTTTGGTTGTTTACTAATAATAGAATAGATGATAAGGTATTAGAAATATTTATATATGTAATGGAAGGAAGTTTTGTTGTAGATCGGGGTTCTATTGTAAAAGACTTTAATGATAGAATTAAGATAGAAACAGAATATAAAAAATGGAATTCGTTAAAATGTATCCAAATATTAAGGTTGTTTTTAGGTTTACCTTTTGATGAAGGTAACAATTATTTACAATTTATCTGTTATTTAGTGAAAAATGATACAAAAAAAATTGTATCAGCTTTAATAGAAGAAAGGTCAGAATTAAAAGTACGTCCTTTTGGGAAAAGAGGTTTAATCAAGGTTAACGATAAGTATCGCTATAATCGTTTTTTTTCATCTCTTTTATATAGCATAGCTGAATATAATGAGAATAATGAATTTTTTATACATGAAGAGATTGAATTTATTTTAGAAAAAATAGATTTAGATTTACTTGATGATGTTTTTGATGAATGGAAAAATAATTTAAAAGAAGAAATGTTAAAGCAAGATATTGAAAAAATACTAGCGTATGATTCAATTATAATCAATAAACTCATTGATGCACAAAATGAAAAACGAAAACAATCATTACATTTTTTAAATGGTCTAATTGGATTTGTTGATAAAAGCTGGATAAAACGCGCTTTTGATATTATGAAGGAAAATGGTGTGTTTGATTTTGATAATATAGATGATGCCTCAAAAAAATTTAGACTAGAAAAAGATTATCGTGAAATATTACTTTATGTATATGATTTAAAGAAAAAAACTAAAAATAAAAAATAACTAAAAAAATTGGTCACCATATTTGGGTGACCATCTTTTTAATACTTAGTTATAATGATTACTGGTTTTCAAATTCGAATAGAGGGTGTTCGTCGTAATCATTGTAATTGGGATTGAAGCTCTTAATCCACCTAATAATATTATCGTTTCCCATTTTAATGAAAAGACTACTATTTTCAGGATTCAGGTTGTGAATCATTCTGAATTCTGTAAAAAAGTGGTTTCCATTTTGTTTTTCCCAATCCTCTCCGTATTTGAATCCCGACATCCAATTGTAGAAAAGTAACAGTTGTTCGTTATTGGTAAGTTGAGCTCGAAGCATTCTTAAAAATTTTCTTTTTTCATCATATGAAATGATTTTGGAATCATAATTGGCAACAATTCTTACTGTTTGGTAAAGGTGTCGATAGTATCTATTTAGCTCGTCATAATGTCCAGAAAAAAAGTTTGCCCCCATTAGTTGATTGTATTGATGAGAATTATAGAGGGAGATTTTATACGGTTGTATCTTTCTTTTGAAGTATGATAGTAGAAAGTATAAGTAAAGCGGAATAAGATTATCTTTATCATTTTCAAAAAGCGGTTTATCTTTAGAATTAAAAGAATATTTGTTTAAACTTTTTAGGGATTTTTTTGTATCTAAGCATTTTTTTATGGGGAAAAAATTATTTTCACAATCATCGAAAAACTGCAAGGTAATTTTTTGATACATCTCTTTTATAGATGACATTCCTTGCATATAAATGTTGTATGAAAATGAAATAATTTTTTTCCAGGAATTTAGATTGTTATATTTTATATTTATTTTTTCATTTGTGATAAAAAGTTTAATGGAATTGATTAGGCTCTGTTCTATAAATACATATTCAAGCCAATGAAGTTCAAAAACCTTGCATCCTGATATTTTATGGTGTGAATAGAGGTTGTTTAAAGCATATTTGTTAGTATTGAGAATGTTTCTTTGAGGCGATGACTGAATAGACCAGTTTTCCCATTCAAGTTCTTTGACATTCTGTTTGTGAATTTGTAGCATTTCATAGAATTGCTTTTCAACGTTTTGTTTTTCATTGTTTTTTAACATTTCGTTATTAGCGCTATGCTGTACCCAAAATGCCATAAATGTCAAAATTGCTGCGGCAATAGCGATAAACGGACTCATAAGATTGTATATGGTGGTCGTAAAATCACTATTTGATTGTATATTTATATCTTTGAGTGAATTGGCTGAGATGAAACTTGGTGCATAAAAAGAGAAAATGATAAAAGATGCAGCTAATAATACACCTACAAGAATATAAATGCTATAAATAGCTCTTTTTTCTTTAGAATTAAATTTGATGATGTATGTTATCAATAAAAAAAAGAGTAGAATGAAAAATAATGAAAAAAATATTTTTGCCAGAAAGGGAATTATGAGGGAGGCCATTTTTTAGTTTTCAGATGTAATTTGTTGATAAACGATTAATTCAATCACGGTGCTTATTAATGTGATGCATACAAGGAATATAAACCACCAACAAAAAGTATTATTATAAAGTATACAGGTAATTGCTGTAATGGCAATTTTTAGGATTTCAAATGAAATAATGCTTATCGAGAAAAAATCTGGAAGTTCATTCTTCTTTTTCCCGTATTTCTGAAATATTTTATATTTTAATTTTTTTCTTATAGTATATTTTCGGATTCTATTTATAACCCACTGTGTTTTTCTAATGTTCCATCCCAAATGTATGAGTATACAGATTAAATACGTTATTACGATGCAGGCAAATATTGCTGCGATTGGAAGTAATCTGGGATCACAGGGATTACCATTTGTTGGATTAAGTGTTTTATCTAATGCGATGCCGTAAGCTGAAAAGACAATGATGACTACAGATAATATGTAGATAAAATTTTTTTGGCGTTGGTTATAACAATCAGTATATTGATTGTGAAAATCAAGAAGGAGCTGGTTTGAGTAATCTTTATTATTAGGCATTTTTAATTATTGTTTTTTTGTGTTTTACAATTTGAATGATTGCGTATGATGTATTCAATGAGTTCTTCTTGTGTCTTTATGTTGTTTTTTCGGGATGAGATATTTTTTTGTAAATGAGATATTTTTTCTTGTAGTTTATGATAGTCACGATAATTAAATTCATATGTGGTTGTATTTGGGCATATACAGTCAATGCAAGAGTCGTTTGATTTTTTTTCTTGAGCTTTACGCTTGAAAAGACTTTTGATTTCTTTTAGGTGATTGCTATAAATTGAGTCTTGTTTATTTATGGAGTCTGTAAAATTTGAGGTATAAGAGAGGATTCTTTGTCGTATCTCCTCTTCATATTTCTTTTCGCAAGCGTTAGTCGAATCATCTTTTATAACATTTTGTTCTAATGTAGGAATGGAATCTTTACAATTATTGGTGCAGTTACTATAGACGAAGAATCCTAAAAGAATAAAAAAACTAACGAGTAGCGATATATAAAGGGATAATTTTAACTTATCCATATCTAAAATGGTATTTTTGTTTATTGTTTGCTTATTTTTCGCAAGTATAACAAATTATTTATTGAATGTAATCTTTTATTTTAATTACATAATGCACTAATATGGCTAATACGAGATGATTTAAGTTGTTAGTTTTTGACGGGCATTATTAAAAAAGGAGATGCCCGCTCAGTGGCGGGCATGACAGGATTTATAGAGTTCAAATTTTACTGGATTCTCTTCCGCGTTACACTTGATCGAGAATGATGTTTGCCTAGGCGCCCCCGGCACAGTGGCCGGGGTGACATTTATTTTACTTCACATCAAACTGAACTTTTGGGGCTACGCTTGCTCCAGCGTCAGCGGAGAAGAGTGCTTTCGGGGAGGCGCCTGCGAATCCGGCGACGATGTTTGTCGGGAACTGGCGAATGGTGGTGTTGAATGCCTGCACGGTTTCGTTGTAGCGCTTGCGTTCGACGGCGATGCGGTTTTCGGCGCCTTCGAGTTGTACGCGGAGTTCCTGGAAGCTCTTGTTGCTCTTGAGATCCGGATAGTTTTCGGAGACGGCCATAAGGCGCTGGAGGGCGCCACCGAGGATGCCTTGCATTTCCTGGAAGCGCTTGAGGGCGGCTTCATCGTTCATGAGGCTTTCGTCGAGCTTGACGGTTCCGCCCATACGGCTGCGCATTTCCATCACTTCGGTGAGGGTGCTCTTTTCGAAGTTGGCTTCGCCCTGCACGGTGCTGACGAGATTCGGGATGAGGTCAAAGCGGCGCTGGTAGGTGTTTTCGACTTGTGCCCACTGTGCCTTCACACCTTCTTCGAGGGCGATGATGTTATTGTAGGTGCCGATGCCTTTTCCGACGATGATGAGCAGGATGGCGACGACAACGATGACGGCGATTAAAGCTTTTTTCATTGTGACTCCGTTTTTTTGGATTTACGACAATCAATATACAAATCTTATTCCACCACTAGCGATTTATCGTAGATGTACTCGACTTCTTCGGGGGTAATGCCGCCAGGGACGAGGTCGAGCTTGGAGCGGTTCACTTTCATGGCGGCGGCGAACTTGTCGCGCAATTCGCGGGTGACGGTGCATGTGCCGATGAGCTTGCGGAGCATTTCTGCAAATTCCTCGACGTTTTTGAGTCCCAACAGCGAGAGGACTTTTTCGACATCGTTTGGAACTTTTTTCTGACAGATTTCGGCATAAGCGGCGAGGAAGTATCCGACGGCGGGGCCGTGCGGAGTGCCTTTGCTGAGCGTGAGGTCGTAGCTCATGCCGTGTGGTACGGCGGTGCTTCTCATGGCGATGGACATGCCTGCGATTGTCGAGGTGTACATCAGTTTTTCGTACAAACTTGCATCAATCGGCGCGGCATTTTCTGAGGCATTTTGCGCGGCATCTTGTGCTGCATTTCCAGCGATGATACATTTCGCGGTGGCATTGTTTGCGGCGACCGAGGCAATAAGCGCTTCCTTGCACTCACCCCAGAGCTTGAGGCCGTATTCGGGGC
>JAEEGL011262474.1_pt1 | contig 12771 bp, 6 predicted proteins | sample 9134231 | NCBI WGS metagenome assembly JAEEGL01 (sample SAMN16246548, study PRJNA631951) | gut metagenome | biome: gut microbiome; feature: rumen; material: fiber-attached | host: Bos | place: Iran: Karaj | collected 2018-10 | reverse complement strand
TTAAAGTATAAAAAAGATAAATTAAGTATTACTAATAGTAATGATTTTTTTAATAAAAATAATATTTTTAATATGAATACTATGAGATATAATTCTTCTACAAAAAAAATTAGTTTTATGAATAAAGAAAATAAAAATAATAGTACAAATGGGAATGAAAATTATATTCCGACTAATGTAAATAAAAGTAAGAATGGAATAAAGAAAAAAAAACCTAGTTTAGATAATGCAGCTTTAAAAGATTTATTTGTACAATTAAGAAAAAATAGCAAAAACTATTCACAAGATAAAGGAAATACACAAATTACAAGTAATAGTAAATCTCAGAGAGTATTCACAAAAAATAAAGTTTATTAAATTATTTTAATTTATATTTTTTTCTTTAAATAATTCTATAAAATTATATTTTATAAATGAAAAAAAAAAAGTTAATTTTAACTACAAAAAAAACAATAAAATTTTATAAAAAAATATCAAATCAAAATAAAATATAAATAATAAATTAAAAAAATTTAAAAAAAAAATTAAAAAAGAAAAAAATCAAACATCATTTCTTTTATAAAAAAACACATAAGCTGAAGAAGAAACATTTTGAATCCTTCCAATAGGTTTAACTAAAGAATCATTAAACTCAAACCAATTTCCTTCAATTTTAATATAAGCAAAATAATGACCAAAATCTATAGTTCCAGTATGATTAGCAATACCATATAAAGAATAATAACAATTATTACTAAATCCACAACTTTTATCAATAAAATTATTTAAATTTAAATTTTCACTAAATTGAACTGAAATATTATTTTTTCTTTTAGTTCTCATATTTAATCTTTGAACAGATAAAATTAAAATTTCAGGAGGTCGAGAAAAAAAAATTTCTTTTCTATGAATTGTCTTTTGACCACATCCTTCACATTTAGTTTCAAATTTAATATCTTCTTTTTCAAAATAACCTTCAATTAATTCATTTAAAGAAATTGAAGTAGAAACATTTCTAGGAATTAATAAAGGTAAATCTAAAACTTTTTGAAAAGAAAAAGTTTGTTGATTACATTGATAAGATTTACAAGTAAAAATATTAATAATTTGACCATAAAAAGTATCAATTATAATTGAATCTTCTCTTAATTTACATAAATCATAATATTCTTTATCACATTCAATTTTACTTTTATTTTTAGTTTCTAATTCTCTATATAAAGGTTTATTTTTTATTTTATTTAATTCTGAATTAATATCTTCAAGTAATACTCTACAAAATTCTTGTGTGTCACATTGATCGTATCCTGCGAATTGACGGTGTTTCATAGAAAAAGAACTTTTAAAATCTATTGGTGAAATTGCATATGAATTTTTATTAATTTGATTTATTAAATTTAAAAATTTTTGTGATATTGTTGATTTGTAATCTATAATATTTTGATTTTGAATTAATCTATTTATAAAATTTGGAGTATGTAATAATATTTGAAGTGTTGTGTTCATGTAACATGTATTTCCTAAGTTTTGTAATCCAATTTTTGTTGTTGATATATCATTTGATGAAGATGAATTATTATTATATGGATAATTTTCTTTTTTGAAATTATATGAATATCCATAATTATGTGTTTCATTTTGTGTTAATGGATAATTCATATTTATAATTGAATTAGTTGGTCTTGATGAATATATTTGAGAATAATATTTTTTCTCATTTAAATATGGATTTGAAGGTTTATTTTGATTTATTCCATATTGATTTCCTTTGTTAATGGAATTATAATTATAATCATTATAATTTGTATTTTTATTATAAGATGTATCATAAATGCTATTATTTTTATATTTATTATTTTGGGAAATTGAATCTATTCCTCTTATAATTGGATTAGGTAAATAATTTGAATTTGTTTGATTTCTGGGATAATTATTATTATTTTTATTTGATGATGATTTTGAAGAAGTAGATGAAAAATTATTATATCCATTATAAAATTTTCCATACATTTTTAGTTATATTTTTTATTATCTTATTATATTTAAAAAAAAAATTAAAATTTTAATTTTATAATATAAAATTTTATTCATTAATAAAAATTATAACTACTATTCTAAAAAATATAATTTTTATTGAAAAATCAATTTATTATAAATAAAATGTATAATTATATTACATACAAAATTGAAAAATTATCATTTAAATCAAAAATTACCTAAAAATATTATTTTTTTCTTTCTTTTTATAAAAATATACCATAATTTTTTCTATTCCTTTTTTTTGTTTTTATCTGCCATTTTCAATTCTTGATTTACTTTTTTATTTTCATTTTCTAATATTTTCATTTTTTTTTTTTCATATCTTCAATCCATTATTATGCATTTTTAATTATCCTTTTACATTTTTTAATAGAAGTTAAAGTATAATTTTGAGATTTTAATGCTTCATTGATTTGATTCAATAATATTTTAATTGCTGATTCATCAAAATCTTTATATTTATTTATTATATTTTTTAATTCTTTCATTTGTTCAAAAGTATCTTGAAAAAAATTTTTTGTTTCATTCAATCTTCTTTTTTTTCAAATTTATTATAAAAAAATTATTTTACTCATTTGAATAATAATATTTTATTTTTATTTTTCATATTTATTGATATAGAACCATCTATATTTGGACATAAACAAGTTGATTAAAAACAAAATGTATATAGTTTTAAAAATATCATCCATTTTTCATAAATTTTATACCTTTATTATATTTTGATATTGTATTTTGAATAATTTAGTTAAAAACAATATTTATTTTTTCTTGTTTATCACATTCAAAATATTTTTCCAAACATTTTTTAAGATATTCTATTATTATTTTTATTCTTCAATTTCTTTGAAATTTGAAATATTTGACATTTATAAATTCAATATATTTTTTTAATTATATATTAAAGTAAAATTTTATAATAATCTAAATATTATAATAAATTTAAAAAAATCAATTATTATATATATTAATTACTTTTGACTTTTTTTTGATTTTGATAAATTATACTTTTCATAAACTTTATGAGTAGGAAAAATAATTATTTTATTATTATTAAAAATAATTTTTTCAATTAATTGTTTTTGTTTTATCATTTCTGCTTCTTTTCTCTTTTCAATATTTTGTAATTTTTCTCTTAAATTAATACCAATAACAAATTTATTATAATCTTCAGGATATTTCTTCACAAAAATATTTTTCTCTAAAATTAAATCATTAGCAACATTTTCAATAATTCTTAATCTTAATAATGAAGGATTATTACTTTTAAATTCTAATTCATCATTTATATCAAAATTTTTATAATTAATATTTATATAATTAAAAATCTTTTCTATTTTTTGATTTATTATTTTAAAAGTATTATTATGTTTAACACTAGTATAGCTTTTTTTAATTAACATTTTTTTTTGTTCAACTAAATCTTCATTTTTCTCTTTTAAAAGTTCTAAAGTTTCAATTGTACTTTTTAATTCTTCATTAAATAATCTTATTTGTCTTTCTTTTTCTATTTTTATTTCATCAATAAGTTCTTTTCTTTCAATAAGTAAAGGAGAAATTTGTTTTCTAATTTCATTATATTCAGTTAAATAATTAGCAAGTTCATTATTTAATATTTCAAAAATTAATTCAAAATCTTCAACACTATCAAAAATAGGTTTATTATCAATTGGTTCATATTCATATTGTGTATTAGTTATTTTTATAATAGATTTTTTTCTATTTTTATTAGAAGAAGTATTTAATTTATTTGAAAAACTTCCATTAATATTAATTGAAATTCTTGGCATTCCTTTAAAAAATTTTTTAGCAGTACTATTTTTTTTTATTAATTTTCTTGCTGAATTTTGTTTTGATGATTTTATTGTTTCATAATCATTTAATACTAATTCTCTTCTTTCTTCATCTTTTAAATATTGAACTAAATCATCATATTTAAATTTATTATAATCTAAAGTTTTATTTTTAACATGTAATAAAAATTTCTTATATGTTAAACATGTTAAAAATCTTTCTAATAATTTTTGTTTTTTTTGTTGTAATCTATTTATTTCATTTTTTAAAGAATTTTCTTTCATTATTAATTTTTCATTATTATCTTTTTCATCATCAGTTTTTTGAACAAGTTTTCTAAAATATTTATTAAAAGAATCTAAATAAGAAAAAAAATAATTTTGAGAAATATTTCTTCCAAACATTGTAATATCAAATTGATTTGATTTTAAACCATGATGTTCATTTCTAAAATATAATTCATCAGATAAAAGTTTATTAAAATAATTTTGATATCTTTCTTCTCTAATATTATTTTTAAATAATAATAATTTTCCATAATTTTGTTCATGAATAAATTTTTTCCCACTTAAATCAGGTAAATTTAATATTTTTGAAGCAGAAGATGAAAGTGAATTTGATTCATTATTCGTAAAAAGATTACTTGTATTATTACTTTTATTTATATTAAAATATGATGAAATATTTGTTGAGGGAATATAAGTAGAAAAAGTTAAAAAACTTGAACAATAATTTTTAGAAGGTGTTTCTTTATTAAAATAATCTAAATTATTGCTTGATTTAATTTTTTTTTTATGATGAATTGCTCTTAAAGAAGTAAATTTATGTTCTAAAGGAGATGATATTAAATCACTTTGAGATCTTATTTTACTTCTATTATGATTAAAATTTGGTACTGTTTTAATTGTATTATAACTATCTACATGGAAATGACGATATAATGATTCATTTTTTGGAATTGGTTTCATTTATAATTTAATATTGTATTTAAGAATATTTTTTTAATTCTTTTATTTTTTTATTTTTTAATGTAAATATATTTATATAAATAAATTCATTTATTTATAAAAAGAAACTAAAATTAAAAAAGTTAAAAATATTAAAATGATATATATAGAAAAATTTATTTTAAGTTAAGAAAGTTATATTATATTATTTAATGATTTATTTAAAAATTTAATAATTATATTTAGATTATATACATTTAAAAAATCAAACAGATAGTTTGGAAATGAAAAAAATTTTTTATTTTAATTATTAAAAAATTTGGCTAAAATATAATTTTAAATTACTAATTTAATAAAAAAATAAAAAATTTCACTTGAAAAAATAAATAATTTATATTTCAATTATTTAATTTTTTAAATTAAAAAAAAAAGTGAGATAATTATTATAAAAATAAAAAATAAAAATTAAAAAAAAAAAATATGCAAATATTCCTAACAATATCAGGAATAACATCAACAATAGACATAGAACCAGAAAAAGATACAATAAATACAATAATATCAAAATATCTAACGTTAAAAATAACAGATTTAGAGAAATTTACATATTTAAATTTAGAAATAAACGATTATAATGAGCCTTTAATAAATTTAAATATAAAAGAAAACACAACAATTTATTCAAATTTAACAAATAAAACAATAAAAGAATTAGGATATGAAAATACTCCAAGAAATATTGCATTACAAACAATGAATATATTTAAAGTATTACCAAAAATAATTCAAAAATCAAATTATTCATATACAGAAACAGTAAGTTCAATTTCAACTTCAAATTCATTAAAAAGAATAACATTAAATTCAAATAGAATAAAAAATAAAAATGAAATAAGTGAAAATATGCTTTTTGAAAGAGAAAAAGAAGAAAAATTTGATACTGGAATTCCACAAGATTTAGCAATTGATAAAAATAAATTTATTGATATATTAAAATGTGAAATATGTTTAGGAATAATAAATGATTCAGTCTCTTGTTTTTGGTGTCAAAAAAATTTTTGTTTTGAATGTATTAAATTAAGTTTAAAAACAAATTCAAAAAAATGTCCTAATTGTAGAAAGATATTTAAACCACAAGAAACAGATAGAACTGTTAAAAACTTTTTAGAATGTTTAGAATTTCATTGTTATTATTATAAAAGAGGTTGTAATGAAATTATTTCATATAATAATTTTTATAATCATATTTCTGAATGTGAATATGGTTTTTATTTTTGTAAAAGTGAAAATTGTAATTTTATAGGAAATAAAAAAGAAATTTTGGAACATATTAAAAATTGCGGTTTAAAATTAATTAAATGTAAATTTTGTAATAAAGATTTTGAACAAATTATTATTAAGAAACATGAAAATGAATGTGGAAATAAATTTTCTAATTGTGATTTATGTAGTAAATTAATTAAAAATAAAGAAATTGAAGAACATAAAAATAATATTTGTGAAATGAAAATTATTATTTGTGAAAATTGTGGTGAAGAATTTTTAAGGAAAAATAAAAATGAACATACTGATATTGTTTGTTTAAGTTATCAATTAAATAATGTTAAAAAAGATTTAGAAAATGAAAAAAATAAAAGAATTCAAGCTGAAAATGAAATTAAATTATTATTTTGTAAATTAGAAGAATTTGAAAAGAAATTTAACGAAAAGGAAAAAAAATAATTTTTTAATAATGATGATTATTTTATTATTTTTTTTTTGTTAAATATTTTTTTTTTATTATTATAAAAGTAAAAATAATAAATAAAAGATTTTATTTTTTTTTTAAAAGAAATTATTAAATAAATCATCCATTTTCTTTTTTTCTTCAGTCATTTCATAATCTTCTTTAAACTCACCATTAAATTTAATATAATCAACAAAACTTTTAACTTGTTCATCACTGACATTAACTAATTCTTCATTAATATTAACATTTTTATCAAATCCTCCATATTTATTATAAAATTTATGATTTTTAATATCATTCATTTTAAATCTTTTATCAGGATTAATATTCAAACAATTAATAATTAAATCTTTTAAATCTGAATCAATATCTTTATCAAAATATTCATTATTAATACCATTTAATATAATTTTTTCAAATTCTTCTTCATTTTTATTATTAAAAGTATAACCAAAAGGTGCTTTTCCATAATAAATTTCATATAAAATTATTCCAATTGAATAAATATCAACACAAAAACCATCATATTCTTTTAATTTATTTTGTTTTGTTAATAATATTTCTGGTGCTTTCATATGAAGAGTTCCACATATTGTTGAAGTTTTATTTGAATCTTTTGGTAAATTTTTAACAAAACCAAAATCAACTAAATATAAATTTAATTTTTTATCTATTATAATATTATTTAATTTCAAATCTCTATATATAAATCTTTCTTTATGTAAATTATCTATCATTGAAATTATTTGAGATGTTAAATTTAAATATAAATGAATATTTGATTTTGGAAAATTAAATTTTAATAAATTGTCATTTAAAAGCAATTGAGATAAATTTAATCCTTCAATAAATGAAATTTCCATATATAAATTTAATGAATCTTGATAGGAATGAATGAATTTTGGAAATTTTTTATTTTTATTTTTATCATAAAAATCTCTTTCTCTTTTTAACATTTCATAATCTTTTCCAGATATTGATTTTTTTAAAATAGATTTTAAAATATTTATTTTATTTTCTGGTTCTGTAATATATGAATTAGAATCATTGATTAAATAAATTAAAGAATTTTTTGTTTTATATAATTGTTTTATTATACTTATTCCTGGAAATGATGGTTCTTCTGACATTAATAATATTATTTATATAAAATTTAATATTTAAATTTATTTTAAAAGTTTTAAAATTTATATAATAATAATTAAATCAAAACACAATTTGAATATAATAAAATAATGAATTGAATATTTAATTAGAAAATACAACCACAAAATTAAATTTATACAATTTAATAATTTTATTTTATATTAATTCACTTAAATATCTTGATGAATAATAAGTTCTTTTAGATTTACTTTTTAAAGCAATTATTCTTAAGATTGTAACAATGATAGTAATACCTAAAGAAATTAATAAAGATTCCCCTAATCCAATTAAATAATTTAAAATCATACTAAATTGACTTTTCTTATATATATTACAAAAGATATATATATAATATCCACATATATTTGCAATTATTAATTCAATGAAGAAATAAATATAAATTCTGATTTGAACTATTCCTAAAATAGATTTAATTAACATATAATACAAAATTTCATCTTTAATTTCCATTCCAATTTGTTCAAAAGCAAAAGAATAATTAGTAAAAGTTTTTACAAATTTCATAATTATATAAGTAATAATATTAGATAAAGAACTTAAAATAAATGAAGTATAAAAAGCTAATTTTCCTTCATTACTATATTTTTGAGACACAACATCATCAGTATACATTAAAGCATTAAATGTAAAATCAATTAATAAACTTAAAATATAAACTGAAATTGTAATAGAATAAATATTAAATGGTTCAGGGAAAAATAAAGTATTAATTAATTCAACTTTAATAAAAAAAATTCCTAAAAAAGTATTTATTAAACCTCTTTTATCATATTGTAATGCTTGTAAATAAGTCATTTCATAAAAATGATGTTGTTCATCTTTTTTTAAATAAACTTTCATATATTTAGAATAAATTTTAATTTGTCTTAAATGATAATCTTCTTCTTTGAAATTTGCATCAGATATAAAATTATCATATTCTGTTCTTCTAGTTGTAGAAATTTTTAAAAAACTTGTTTCAGGTTTATTATCTTTAATTGCCATTATTGAATCTTTATCATCATATCTTTTATATCTTGAATTAATAGATGCTAAATTTGATATATGTAAATCTGCACTAAAAACATTATTAACATCTTTTTTATTTGAACTTTTTTTTTTTTTATTTAATTTAAATTTTTTATCAAAAAGTATTGTTTTAGAATTTCTAAATATTTTTGGATCTTTTACATTTTCATATTCATTATTTATATATTCACTATCAACTAATGGTGCAACTGTAATATTATATTCTTTCATATTTGTTTTTTGATCTAAATTTGATAAAAATATTGAAACATTTGTATTTTTTCTTTCATTTAATCTTTTTAATTTTTCTGTTAATAATGAATTATTACGTTTAGGAAGAGACTGAATTGAGTTATTTTTTAATAATAATTTATCTAAATTATTTACTTCAGGTTTTTTTACATTATTATTATTAAAAATATCACTATTTAAAAATGCACTTGAATTTATTCTTGATAAATTATTTTTATTATTATTATTTATATAGTTATTATTTTTATTATTATTATTATTATTTTTTTTATCTTCATTATTATTTGTTTTCTTTAAATTACTTTTTTGAGGAGGAGATGAAGGAAAAGGATTAAGATCATCATTATTAATTGGAGGAGTAAATGCAGATTTAATTTTAGAATATAAAATTTTTCTTCCTGTTATTATATAATGAAAATCACAAATTATAAAAGCAATCATACAAAAAAAATAAAACCAAAAACCAAAATTAAAATAAAACTCACTTAAAAATTTTTTAAAGACAACATAACAAATAATCAATTTATAATTAATTTGATTATTAAAACTCTCAAAGAAATTAGAAGCTTGTTTTTTTTCAACTTCTTCTTGAGTAGTAGCTTCTACTTTAACATCACAATCACATTTAACTCTTTTAGTTTCATTATTATATCCAACATAAGAACAACCACTTTCACAAACTGAAACATTATTATAAATATCATTTTTCCTATCTTTAATAGTAACATCATTTCCATCTTGACTATAAGAAACACATCTCGAATTATAAAAATCAGAACTTTTATCAAAAATATTTAATCCTTGTGAATTAAGTGATTCAACTAAGTCAATATTTGCATTATCACCAGTTGAATAATAAATTGAAATACTACTCGAATCACATAAACTCAAATCTAAATTATTATAATTTTGATCATAAACTTTATATTCTACTTTATTTGCTATATTAGATGTTGAAATATCAACTTGTAATATTATTAATGGATCATTTTTACCTAAATTATAATGTTTTTTTAATATATTTTCACATTCTCCTAAATAAATTGATGATAAATTTGTACCTGCATTTACATCTATATCTTCATTTGATGAATTAATTACTTTTATTGAAATATTTTTAGAATTAATAACTTCTCCAGAATCTAAATATTGATCTAAATATGATTCTACATTATCTATTAATTCATCTCCATTTTTTGAATTTTGAATTATTTCAGATGTATTTACTTTTTCAACACAATAAACTTTATAATTATTTATTTTTTTAAAATAATGACCACATTCACATATCATTCCATTTGGAAAATACATTCCTTTACAATTTTCTGAACATAAATAAGAATTTATAACTTGATACATATAAAAAGGACAATTTTCAATACAAGTAAAAGTATTATTAACAATATATTTATGTTCATCATCACATATACTAACACATACTCTAGAATTTTCAATTAAATAAGGATAATTTTTATTATAACATTCATTTCTAGTTAAACAAATTTGTTTATTATTGTTATCAAAATAATAATAATAATCACATTCACATTTTTCACTTATTTCATTATAAGAACTTCCAAGAGGACAACAAAAATTATCTTTTCTATTATAGCTTTGACCAATAGGACAACAATTTAAAGTAACTGAGTCAGCATGATAACCATTAGGACAACAAATACCATTTGAATCCCAAATATAATTATCAGGACAACATATATTTCCTGATACATTATAATATGTTCCCTTATCACAACATCTATTCCCTTCTATAAAATATTTTGAACCTTTTAAACAACAAATATCACCTTCAATAAAATAATCATAACCATTTAAACAACAATTATTTGTATTTGTTACTGTATCTTTAGAAGTTCCAGAAGGACAACTAGAATAACATTTATTATTATAAATATATTTATAAGTTGAAGGACAATTTTTAACACATTGATTTAAAGATTCAATTATATAATTATAATTAGTTGGACAAGAAGTTGAAGTCAGAATTATACATGAATCTGTATTCATTGTTGCATCATAATACCATAAATTACTTCCATGATTACAAGTAATACAATTTGTATTTATTGTTCCTTCTAAAACATAATTATATTTACATGATAGACAATTTTGAATACTATTTGAACCACTATCTGAACATGTATTACATGTTGAGTAACATCTATTTTGTAATGGTGTTTTTAATAAACATTTTGTTTCATCTTCTGGATCATAATAATATGATGATTTACATCTTTTTGAAGAACAATTTGAATAAATTCCATTTATTTCAAAATTAATTGAGTCACAATAAGCACATTTTTCATTACAAATATAATAAGTAATTAAACAATCTTCATATAATGTAAATATGTGATTTGTGTCTATTTCTTTTTTAAGTCCTATTGAAAATGTATATGAACCATAATCTTCATTATTATCAAATATAATATATTTTTTCTCTGATATTGAAACTGAAGAATATGTTGTATTATAAATAAATATTTCTTCATCATTTTGGAATGAAGTAAATATTATAGAACCATCATATCTTGTTTTTTCTTGTGAATATGCTTTTATTATATTTGATGAACAATGTTTTTCTGGAATTGAATAAATAAAATATTCTAAAGTCGTTGAAACTACACTTCCTCTTAAAATAATAAAAAATTTCCCATCTCCAATATAAGTACTATAAATTTGGGAACATCCAATATCATTATGATAATAAATTATACCATCTGATTCATATTCTTTATCATCTTGATTTAAATTTAAACTTTCAAAAGAAATTTGATTATTAGTTATATTAAAATAAATTCCTAAAATAAAATTTGGATTTCCTGAATAAGAAATACCATTCCATGTTACATAATCAGGAGGATTTCTTTTTACAATATATCCATGTTCAACTATAATATTTGGATTTGTATTTATAATTGAACAATTTAACAAATTAGTTGAATTAAAAAGATGAGTAATAAAAATATCATTTCCAATATAATTTATTTTAAAATCTTTATAATCATAAACATTAGGATCAACTCTTATTGCTTCTCCATCAATTAATTCATAATTTGAATTTAATTTTATAAAACCTAAATTAACACGAGATGATTTAAAAAAACAACAAGGAATAGAAGTAATATAACAAATAAGATAATATGGATAATTTGTTCTTAATAAACCAATTGTTTGACGCATTGTACTTTTATTAATTAAAGTTATTGTATTTTCATCAATTAAATTATATGAAAATAAATTAAAATAAAGAATACTACTATCATCAATTGTTGAATGACCAATTAATAATAAATTATTTTTATATGCAATTGTACATTTTAAATTTGTTGTTGTTAAATCTATATTTGGATCATTATATGGAATATACTTTAAAATATTTCCTTCTTCTGATATTATTTCTAAAAAATTATTTTGTGTACATGCTGCTAAATATTTTCCTGAGGTAAAAAGTGTTACATCTGTTGAGTTTAAAAAAGATAATGATGTTGTTTTTATTTCATAATTGTCTGAATTACTAGTCGAAAAATCAATTATTCCTAATGATGTTAAAGTAAAAAATACAAATTTTGAATTAGATTCTTTTATTAGAGAAATTAATTCATTTTCATTTGGAATTTGAGTTATTTCTAAGTTTTGAAATATTTGATTGGTTTTAAGAATTTTTGTAATTAATAAAAATATAATAGATATTTCATACATATTTTTTAATTATTAATTTTATCATCATATTTTATTATTTTCGACTTTAATTTTTTATATTTAATGAATATTTTCTATGTACTATAATTAATAAAAATAAAATATATAATTATTTATATTTATAAAATAATATTC
>JAEEGL011255993.1_pt1 | contig 12771 bp, 9 predicted proteins | sample 9134231 | NCBI WGS metagenome assembly JAEEGL01 (sample SAMN16246548, study PRJNA631951) | gut metagenome | biome: gut microbiome; feature: rumen; material: fiber-attached | host: Bos | place: Iran: Karaj | collected 2018-10 | reverse complement strand
TAGGTGATACAAATAGTTGTTTGAGTGTGATTGGCGCCAAGCGACTTCACATTCCCATCTTCCATATGGAGGCTGGGAACCGTTGCAAGGATGAGTGTCTGCCTGAGGAGACTAACCGCCGTATTGTGGATATTATCTCTGATGTCAACATGGCTTATAGTGAGCATGCACGTCGTTATCTGGCCGAGTGTGGCTTGCCCAAAGAGAGAACTTACGTGACGGGAAGTCCTATGGCCGAAGTGTTGCATGAGAACTTAAATGAAATTGAAGCTTCTGATATCCATCAACGTTTGGGGCTTCAGAAAGGACATTATATTCTGCTGAGTGCGCATCGTGAGGAAAACATTGATACCGAAAAGAATTTTTTATCGCTGTTCAATGCTATCAATAAAATGGCTGAAAAGTACGATATGCCGATACTATATTCATGCCATCCCCGTTCGCGTAAGCGTTTGGAATCATCTGGATTCCAATTAGACCCTCGTGTCATCCAACATGAACCATTGGGCTTCCATGACTACAATTGTTTGCAGATGAATGCATACGCTGTCGTCAGTGATAGTGGAACACTGCCAGAGGAGTCGAGTTTCTTTACCAGTGTTGGGCATCCTTTCCCAGCTATTTGTATTAGAACCTCAACTGAACGGCCAGAAGCATTAGACAAGGCTTGTTTCTTTATTGCTGGTATTGACGAGAAAACTCTACTCCAGGCGGTGGAATGTGCAGTTTCAATGAACAACAATGGCGACCATGGTTTGCCTGTACCGAATTACATAGATGAAAATGTCTCTACGAAAGTAGTGAAAATCATCCAAAGCTACACAAATATAGTCAACAGAATGGTCTGGAGAAAATTCTAATTGAAGGTCAGTCCTTCGACCATTAGTCATTTCCTGAAGAGGAACTTCGATTGAGATCAGTTGCGAATAATCAGTCATCTTTGACTTGGGATAGCCACTCGGTGCAGACACTATTCCAGTTGTTGAGAATTGCATTAGGCAAGGAGGAACCTATCTCCTTGCCTAATGATGTAGAATGGCAAGATGTATACGACTTGTCGTTGCAGCATGGTGTGGGAGCAATAGCGTGTGATGGGTTGTTGACCATTCAGGATAATGCCATCAATGAGGAGTTGAAATATAAGTGGATGGGGCAGAGTATGGTTATCGAAAATAAGGCCAAAGCTCGATGGCGGGCATTATGTCAATTGGCTGATTTGTTCGAACAACATGGAATAAAGACCTACGTTTTAAAGGGGTTCTCATACGCATCGTTCTATCCCAATCCTTTCCATCGTCCTTCTTCAGATTTGGATATTTGTTTGTTGGGTGATTTCGAAAAAGGGAATCAAGTAGTTGAGAAAGTCGGAATCGATGTGAATCGTTCTGAATCAAAGCATTCCCATTTTACATTTAATGGAGTTCATGTCGAGAATCATCAGTTTTGTGTAGGTGTCAAGGGAAGTAAGGTTGATAAGGCAATAGATTTATTTTTAAAGTCTTTATTAGAAACCAGTGAATGCACGTTAGGTAATACCAATGTGATAAAGCCGAATTGGTTATTTAATGCATTCTTTTTTATGTGTCATGCCAGAACCCACTTTCTCATAGAAGAGGGTATCACTCTAAAAAATGTTTGCGATTGGGCATTATTGAAGGATTGCAAGGTTGAAGATGGAGATAGAGAGCTTTTCTGGACGAAGTGTGATGAGTTTGGATTAATGAAGTTTGCAAGAGCCATTGACGAAGTAGCTGGATTTGTGTTTTGGGGGAATTATCTGTCAGACTTAGGAGAAAGAATGTTACAGGATATATTATCTGTCAAGACACATAAACATAATAAGAATAAGGCGATGGCGCATTTGAACATTCTGAGAATGATATGGGAGAATCGGTGGAAATACCCTTTATTTTCAGATACAACACCCATCAATATGTTCGTTAAATATGGATACGGTTCCCTTTTTGAGAGAAATATCAGTCAATACGATCTAAAAGAATGGTAATAGATACGGCACTTTTGCTTTCGGTATCAGAGCAAGCTAAAAATAATCCTCGACTAAGACAAAACTATGACTTGCGGAATAATACCGATGACAAATGTCAACGAATGCTGAATGCACTTGACCCTGGAACAGTAATGCCCATTCATCGGCATAGGAACAGTTCAGAGACAATGATTGTAATAAAAGGTTCTCTAAAGGAAATATTCTATGACGATAATGGGGATGTAATAGGAGAGTGGATATGTGCGCCTAATACAGACTGTATTGGAATGAATATCCCAGCAGGACAGTGGCACAATTTGATTTGTTTAGAACCAGGTACAGTTTTATTTGAGGCAAAAGACGGACCTTGGGAACCCTTAAGTGAAGAAGATGTGCTGGAGAAATAAGTATAGTAGGTTGCTTCATAATCGTTTATTGTAAAATGAAAAAAGTATATATATATGTCAAATAGAAAACGTATTTATCTTTGTTTGGCTCACATGTCGGAGAACGGCATGGAGCAGAAGTATGTTAAAGAGGCTTTTGATACAAATTGGGTGGTGCCTTTAGGCCCCAATGTGAATGGATTCGAAGCCGATTTGGAACAATTTGTTGGTCAGGACAAGAAAGTAGTTGCTTTATCGTCGGGTACGGCAGCCGTCCACTTGGCTCTGATTGCTTGTGGTGTCAAACCTGGAGATGAAGTAATCGTGCAGAGTTTTACTTTTTGTGCCTCTTCACATCCTATTACATACCTCGGAGCTATCCCAGTGTTTATAGACTCTGAGAAGGATACATGGAATATGGATCCAGATCTGTTGGAGGAAGCCATCTTAGACAGGAAAGCCAAAACGGGCAAATACCCTAAAGCAATAATCCCAGTAGCTCTTTATGGCATGCCATACAACATTGAGCGAATTATGGAAATAGGGGAGAAGTATGGTATTCCAGTAATAGAGGATGCAGCGGAAGGATTCGGTTCCCGATTCAATGGACAGGTTCTGGGTACTTTTGGTGAGTATGGTATCCTCTCGTTTAATGGCAATAAGATGATTACTACCAGCGGTGGCGGTGCACTTATTTGTCCAAACAAAGAGGCTGCCAATACTATCATGTGGTATGCTACACAAGCCCGTGAGGCCTATCCATATTACCAGCATGAGGCAATTGGTTACAATTATCGCATGAGTAATGTTTGTGCCGGTATCGGCCGCGGGCAGATGACTGTTGTGGAGGATCACCTACGTCACCATAAGCATGTTCAGAGGATGTATGAAGAACTTCTCAAAGATGTGGATGGTATTACCATGATGAAAGCCCCTTCAGATAATTATGACGCTAATTACTGGCTTTGCACAATGTGTCTTGACCCAGAAGTACGGATAAAAGGTCAGGAAAATGCATATAAGACTGTTATCACAGGGGCTGTTGGTGGTGCTGCCGGAGTTATCCATGCTGTAGACTCTGCCACAACGGATTGCCAACCCAACGATAATGTTGAAGCATTGAGAATGTTTCTGGACGCTGCGCAAATCGAAGCGCGTCCACTCTGGAAACCGATGCATAAACAGCCAGTGTACAAGAATAATCCAGCATACGTGAATGGTGTCAGTGAATCCATGTTTAAAGTAGGTATGTGTTTGCCTGCAGGTCCGTATGTCTCTGATGAAGATGTCCATTATATAGTGGAATGCATCAAGGACTCAATTCAATAATTATTTCAATCAGAGAATGTGTTAGTGGACATTTTGGTGTAATTGTTTTCTAATATTTCCATAGTAATAATATATGAATTGGAATCGCGTTTTTAAGAACAATCGGTCTAAAGTACTCGCTCTTTTGCTACTTTTTGCTATTATTGCTTTCTTTGGCGGGCTGCTGTTCTCTTGGGGTTATCGTTTCCGTAAGCGTACTCTTTTGCTGCGTGGGTCTTATATGGCCATTGCTGTGCTGTGGGTAGTGCTTACTATCTGGACGATATGCCGTAAAGTTCATTTTGGCGCATTGTGGAGGGGAATGATGAATGAGATTTATCGACGAGCCGAGCATTATGAGAATTCTCTCTATCAGAATTATCAGGATTTGAATTCCCGTTACCCCATGGCGATTGCTGAGTATGAATCTCATTGTTGGCATCAGCACCCTCGTCCCACCAATGAGGAAATCATGGAATCAGCATTAGCTATATCTGAGCTTGAATGGATTGAGCGGGAGAAAAAAGCTCGTGACAAGGTGGAGAGCAAGCATTCTGGCCATTCATAAAAGCATGCTCCACTTGATAAAAATGGGTTCATCTGAGAAATCAGGTGAACCCATTTTTTGTTTGTCGTAAGTTTACTTTGCTGGAACCGATTCTCCCGAGACGAACAATCGTATCACCTGAGCCAAAGGGATCTCCAGCGGGGGGACGGCCATGATATCTCTGTCGAGCACGACAAAATCGGCCTCTTTCCCCACCTCAATACTGCCCTTGTTCTTCTCCTCAAAGTATCCCTTCGCCACCCAGCAGGTGATGGAGCGCAGGGCCTCTTCGCGGGTAAGTGCATTCTCCATTTGCCATCCGCCAACAGGGTTCCCTCTGAGGTCTTGTCGAGCCACAGCAGCATAAAAAGTATACAGCGGGCTGATCTGTTCAATAGGGAAATCTGTCCCATTCACCACCCAGCCGTTCTGCTCCAGCAAGTGTCGGTAGGCGTATGCATTCCGAACTCTCTCTCCCAGCCTATCCGCCGCCCAACCCATGTCAGAAGTGGCATGGGTGCTTTGTATTGATGGAATAATACTGTATTTTCGATACAATTCGAAATCATCAGGATGAACCACTTGGCTATGTTCAATACGCCATCGCCTGTCGTTCTTCCCTTTCAGAACAACTCCGTATGCTTTCAGCATCATCCGTACCCCAGCATCACCGATGGCATGGGTGCATACCTGAAACCCTGATTTGTACGCCTTCCGGCAGATGGAATCGTAGTATTCGTCGGGATACATCCTCAAACCCCTGTTCTTGGGGTCGTCGCTATAGGGCTCAATCAAATATGCGCCCCGTGAACCCAAAGCACCATCCGCGTACAATTTGATAGAGCAAACCGCAAGCCGCTCTTTGTGCATGGGTCCTTTGGACAGGAAATAGTCCATCGTCTCCTCGTCCGGATTCATCATGGCGTTTACCTTTATTTTCAGTGTTCCGTCTTGCTGCATGCTGTCTATCAGAAGGATGTCGTCTAACGGGAGTCCTGCGTCTGTCACACCAGTCAGTCCTTTGGCAAAGCAAGCCTGTTGCGCAGCAAGCAGTGCCTGTTTGTGTTCGGCGGGTGATAGTTTGGGAATACGCGCTTTCACGCTGTCGTAAGGAGCATCAAGCAACAAACCGTTCGGGCTCTCATAATGCATGTATTCAAGCAACCTGTTGTTCACTAGTCCCATGTGTCCATCGATGCGGGTGAGTGCAACATACTTGTCTGGGAAAAGCTCATTAAGTCGTTTGTTGTCAGGGAACTGCTTTCCTGGCCATAAATTCTGGTCCCATCCGCGTCCCAACAACCATTTCGAGGGATACTGTTGTGCATGATCTTGCAATCGTTCTATCACCTCATCAAACGATTTGCAGCCAACCAAATCAACATATCGCACCATCAATTCCCCCAATCCGTTAAAGTGGCAGTGCCCATCCATAAACCCTGGATAGACAGGTGCCCCTTTCGCATCAAGCATCTCCTCAGCATGGTATTGCTTCAGTATTTCTTCGGTTGAACCGACTGCTACAAATTTGCCGTCTTTTACGGCAAAGGCTTCGGCCTGGCTGAAATCATTGTCAACGGTATAAACAATGGCGTTGTAGACAATCAAGTCTGCTTGTTGCCTATTTGTGCATCCGGTCAATGTGGCAATGGCGGTCATCATTATTGTTGCGATTGCAATCGATATATTTTTTTTCATTGAAAAACGTTTATTCAAGTTGGAAAATCTTATCCATCAAATGCCATTTGGCTGCCGACGGGGCATTGGGATCGCATCCCTGAAACTGTGCCACATGGGCCTCCCATTCGGCCTGTCGAGGCAGTGTGGATAGCCGTGCCATATCGCGTTCCCAATCAAATTCATCCACCGTGTCGCAAATCATTAATACCTTATTCCCGTGAAGATATATTTGCATGTCTAAGATACCCACCTCATGCTGTCCCTGCATCACTTCGGGCCACACATGTGCATGGGCTTCTACGTACTTTTCAATCATCTCCTTGTCGTTGACAAGTTCCAGCATCTGGCAATAGCGTTTCATTGTCTTTCTTTTTTCTGTGATTTATTGATGAATATTGCGTAGCCGAGTACCACGGCAAAGCAAACCAGCGGGACGGAGTAAGAGATGTAAATGGAGAAGTTGTCGCTTAATAGTCCTTGCAGCGGAGTCAGCAATGCTCCGCCCAGAATGGCCATTATCAGGCCGGATGCTCCAATCTTGGCATCGCCTGGTTGTCCACCAAGGTCGGCGCGCTCCACATCCTCTAAGGCCAAGCCGTAGATGGTGGGAAACATCAGGCTCATGAACACGCTGATGGCTACCAGGAAACACACAAGCACCCATCCGCTTCCGGCCAATCCCACCACTGCAGCGGTGCTAATCAATGCCATTGTAGCGCCAAATATCAGTAGCTTCTGGGGGGCGAAGAACTTCATCAGCCAAGTGTAGAAAAACCGCGAAAGGCAAAACCCAATGATGGAGATAAGGTACACTGTCGATGCCGACGCCTCGGTCACCCCAAGTTCCTGCATCACGATGCGGATGGTGAAACTCCAAACTCCAATTTGCGCTCCCACGTAGAAAAACTGTGCCACAACACCTCCGCGGTATCTCTTGTTGGACCACAGCCTTCGGACCACAGCTTTCAGCCCCGTGACGGGGTCATCATCTTGTTTGCCCGTGGGCATTTTCACCACCAGCATCACCACCAAAATCCCAATCAGCACTAACCCCAAAGTCATATAGGTTCCCGAAATGGAGTACAGCGAGATGTCGCTGAGGATAAAGTATTTACTCAGCAATATGCCCATGATGGACCCTATCGGGTTAAAAGCCTGTGCTATGTTCAGCCGCCGAGTCGCTGTCTCTGGCGACCCCATCGAAAGGATATAGGGATTTGCCGTGGTTTCCAACACCGAGCATCCTCCTGCCATGATATAGATGGCAATCAGGTAGAACCCATAGCTGGCTGCCTTGGCGGCGGGCATGAACAGAATGGCCCCCAAAGCATAGAGGCTCAGACCCAGCACCACTCCGCTCTTGTAGCTGTGTTTGCGGATAAACAGTGCTGCGGGCAGGGCAAGGCAGAAATAGGCCCCATAGAAGGCAAACTGAATGAGCGAAGTCTGCGTATCGCTCATCGACATAATCTTCTTGAATGCCGACAACAATGTGTCGGTCATGTTGTTGGCCAGCCCCCACAGCAGGAACAATGTGGTGACCAGCACAAACGACTTGGTATAAGGCTTCTCAATAGTCTTCATGGCTGCTGAGTTCAATTTCGTCTGATATGAATATCGATGGCTTCCCCGAGGTCTTGGCAGAAGGTCTTGGTGTCATCAACCACCAAGGCCAGGTACCCACCGCCTCCTGCTCCCGGCATCTTCCATGCGCGTACACCCGGCAGTTGTGAATACTTGTCTATGAATGACTGAACACAACCCTGTATCATGGCTGGGAAGAGGGTTGTCTGTGCTTCAAACGAAGCTTTATATGTCCTCGCAAAACGATCCAAGTCCATCTCCAATATCGCCTTCCAACACTCGTCCGCAGCCTTTGCCAACCTTTGCACATTCTCTTTCGTGATGTCCATTCCTGTGGTCACATCGCAGCCCGGCTTGCGTGGCTCCATGGGAATCAGGCAAAGGTGGCTCTCTAACCAGGCCAGTACCTTCTCGTCGTTGCAACGTTCAAAGCGGTCTGGCCAGAAATGGTTGTCGTAGTAGTGGCGGCACAGTCCGGGGATGCAGATCCCAATGGCGTCCTGTGCCCCGCTGATGATGCCGTCCTCGCGCTCAGGGCTGTTCTCGAAGCAGAACACCAACCGTGCCAGCATCTCAGGGTCCATCTTGGGCAACTGGTACGGCCAGATGCGTTTAATCTGGTTCCGTGTCGAGGTCGACAGGCCGCACCGCTCCCTGATTTCAAAAGTGGGCAACAGCGAGATGGTGATGGCCCAGCCCGGGGCGTAGCAGCTCACGTAGGGCTGGTCAATCCATGTGCCGGCAAGGTCCAGTCGTGTCGGCAGGCCATCGCCGTTCCCGTCGCTGTGGCCGAGGGTGGCCTTCAGGCTGGTCGAGCTGCGTGCTTCCATACCCTCGTGTGGCGTGCGCTCCAGCACCACATATTCCATTCCGCGTGCTTCGCACAGTTTTCGTTTCTCCTCCGAGGCACCGTCCGAATTCACTACAAGCATATCCGGCTTTACGATGTCGAGCGTTGGAACAAAGTCCAGTATTCCGCTGCCTTGATTGATAAAGGCCTCTTTCACATATCGGATGGACTTGACCATAAATAGGCGCTCGTTTTCTGGGTATAACGTCTTGTGGCCCTTATAGTGGAGGATAGTCTCGTCCGAGCCTATGCCTACATACAAGTCGCCATATTCAGCTGCTTGTCGGAAAAACTCCACATGTCCGCTGTGTAGCAGGTCGTAGCAGCCACTTACAAATACCTTTTTTAACATATTGCAATAACGCTAAGGCATTCCTTTTATTGTGTATCCTCTTGCTTTGTGATTCTACCACTCCAAGAGGGGCAAAATCGAGCTTTCGGAGTGGTGAAAATCCCGTTTTGCAAGGAGTAATTAGTAAGTATTGCAAAAATTATTTCTCTGAAATACAATGATTAATCATCTATTTTGAAAATAATTCTTTGCTAATTGAAAAAAAAGTAGTACTTTTGCACCCGCTTTTGAGAGGAAAGACGCTCTCTCAAATCTGTAGAAAACAGATTGTCCATTGGTGTAATGGTAGCACATCTGACTCTGGATCAGCCAGTCTAGGTTCGAGTCCTGGATGGACAACAGAAAAGGCCGAAATCGAAAGATTCCGGCCTTTCTTTTTTTGTCTCAATCCTATCCAACTCTTGTTGTTCTGATACCGCTGCCAGATTCAGTTGTGCAAAAAGTGAGGGGGCTGAGACCCAGACTGCCTGTCTGGCTCATGCCCCCTGCTGAGTGAAATGATGTGAGTAATGGGCGGATTATTCTGGTGTAGTGGTGCTGGTGTCGTCGGCTCCCACTTTCGAGCGGTTCTCCAGTTCCATCTTACCGAAACGGAGCGTTATGCCTGCCGAGATATAGCGGCTGTTGAGCATATAGTTGTTGCTATCGTTGAGCAGGTAGGGGTTGGTGTTGGTTGAGCCGGAACCAATTGTCTTACCCCAATTGAAGATGTCCTGCACATTGATGTAGGCTGAGAGTTTGCGCTTGAAGAAGTCGGCACGGACACCGCAGTTCAGGAAGTAACGTGCCTTGCGTTCAGCGGCCAGGCTGATGGTGGGCGATGAATAGTTGGCCGACGCAAAGACCTGGTACTTGTCAAACACCTTCACCCATGTGTTCAGTCGCACGCTCCACGACACTCTGTGGTTCTCCAGCACCCCCTTTGCCCCTTGGTCAAAGTGGTAGCCGTAGTCGTAGACATTGGTGTATAGTCTCACATTGACAAATCCCGACGGGCGGAAGGTGACGAATGCTGTTCCTCCCACGCGGTAGGACGATCCCATGTTGTACGGCACGGTGAACTGCACAATGCGGTCCAGTATCGGGTCAATCTCGTCCGTCGAGGTGGTCAGACTGCTTATTTCGTTGGTGCTGAATCGGGCGTAACCTTCCAGTCCCACGCTGCCAAAGGTCATGAAGTATTTGTTCCAGCCTATCTCGGCGTTGTGGGTATAGGAGTAGGTGATGTCTCTGTTGCCGGTCGAATAGCTGTCCACCGAATAGCGCTTGTAGGTGGTGATGTTCTCCTCGCTGGGTCGGCGCATACGCATGGAGTAGTTGAGCTTGAAGTTGTGCATGCTCTCCGTGCGGTAGGACAGATGGATGGAGGGGTTGTAGGTGAGGAAACCCCGTGCCAGGCTGTCGATGGTGAAGGGGAAAGTCTCACTTCCGTAATACTTGAAGTCTATGTGCTCATATTGTGCACCGAGACCCAGTTCCATGGTGAAGTTCCCAAAACGGCGGGTCCATTCCACGTCGGCTTCCACCGAGTGCTCCAAATCGTCGAAGTCATAGCTCCGCAATTCGTCTCTCACTTCGCTGGTGGACGCACTGTCCACCACATTGTAGCGGCGCGAAGTGTTTTTCAGCCCGTATCCCAACCCAAACGACAGCTCTCCCTCTTGGCTGTAAGGGCGGTTGTAGCGCACATTGGCGTCGACGTTGTTGTTGTGGTATTTGTCTAAATAGCATTTGTCGTAATTGAAGAGCGACACGGTGGTGTATTGGCGGATAAAGTCGTTTTGGCTGTTCCCGTTGCTGAAATTGGAGTGCAGGCTGGCTCGGATGTTGTGGCCGTTTTTGTCAAACTTGTGGGTATAGTCCAGACCGGCCATGCCAAATCCATTGGTCGCCTGTGAGTTGTTTGTGTCAAAATAGTGGAAGTAGTTGTAGGGGTCAAGGTCCGTGCGCTGCCGGTCGTAGAGGCTTGTGCTCTTATTGCCGCTCAGATTGTAGCTGCCCATAAACTCGATGTTCGTCATCGTGTCTATCTCGTAGCTGATGTGTGCAAACACATTTCCGCTCAGTCTCCTGCTGTTGCTCTCGCTGTTGTAGCTCTCTGTGGCAACGGTGTCGTAAGTGCTGTCGGGCACGGGGTTGTGGTCCTTGCGGTAGGTGGTCTTGCTCCATCCCTGCGAGTTGTTATAATTGTAGCGGCCACTGGCATACAGGTTCACGGACAGCTTCTCGTTGGCCCAGGTGTATGACAGCCACGGCGATACGAAAGGTTGCGTAGCCCCGTTCACGCCGAAGCTGATGAAGTGGTTGCTCTTAATGTATGCCGAAGTGATGATGTTGATGACGGCTTCAGCACTGGTGGCGTACTTGGCGGACGGGTTCGTGATGGTCTCGATGCGGTCCAAGGCGTTGGCAGGCAGGGTTTCGAGGTAGGTCTTCAGGTTCTCCTCTGTAAGGCGGGAGGGCTTGTCGTTCACCCAAATCTCGACGCTCGACACGCCGCGCAGCGTGATGTTCCCTTCAATGTCCACCTCTACGCCAGGGGCGTTCTGTAGCGCGTCGCTCGTGGTGCCGGTCTGTATGGTCGGGTCGTCGGCCACGTTGTATATCAGCTTTTCACCATCCATGGCATACAGGGGGCGTGCCGCTGTCACCTTCACCTCCGTCAGGGTTGTGGCCCCCGGTGCCAATTTCAAGGTGCCCAAGGCCGTATTGTTGGTGACGGTGAAGGGTATCAGCACATTCTTGTATCCGATGGCCGACACGCGCAGCAGCATGTTGCCCTGCGGTATGTTGGTCAGCTCAAAGTAACCGTTCAAGTCCGTGATGCCGCCTTTGATCATCGAGGTGTCCTCGGCGCTGAGCACTGCCAGGTTGACGTATGGGATGGCCTCGCCACTGACGCTGTCCTGCAGTGTGCCGACTACCTTAAACACATCGCCCTCGCGCACCGACTTCTTCTGGCGCACCTGCTGTGCCTTCTCCGCGGCCTCCATCTGCTGACGCTGCCGCCTGTAGCGTTCGCGCTCGCTCATTGTGGAGCTGTTTCTGTTGCCTCCTGGAGGGGGTCCCATGGGGCGTCCGCTGCCCGGAAAACCTCCCGGCTGGGCCAATACTGTGGGGGTGAGTGTAAGGAAAAACAGCAGTGCTGCTGTCGAAAAGAATGTTGTGCGTGTGGCTTTCATATAATACTGTTTTATTTTTTTCTGTCCAATATCATTTTGTCTCGTTCAGTCTCTTTTTATTGCTCCGGAGTCGAAATTTTTTTCTGCCGTTGCATCACTATGGCGTAGACGGCAATAACTATCGTCGTCAGCAGTTCGGCGCAGGGTACGGCGAGCCACAGCCCCGGGGTACCCAACACGCCGGGCAGCACCGCAAAGGCCGCCACCAGAAACACGATGCCCCGCAGGATGGTGAACAGACTGGCGGCACCGGACCGCTCGATGCTTTGAAGGTAGCCCACGATGCAGATGTTCAAGGCCATAAACAGGAAGCCGGAACCGTAGTAGGGCAGTCCTGTCGAGGCGATGGCATAGGTCGGGCTCTCAGGCGTGAGGAAGCAGAGCACCACCATGGGCGAGAAGAAAAGGAACACAAGACTCACCAGCACCCCTATCACCACGGACACCAACAGGCTGAACCGCACTGTGCCCAAGACTCTGGGCCGCTTCCCGGCTCCGTGGTTGAAGCTGATAATGGGCTGTGCCGACTGTGCCACGGCGTTGCAAATCATGTACACCAAGGGGAAGAGATAGCACGCAATGCTGTAGGCCGCCACCCCTTCGTCGCCAATGTGGCGCATGAAGGCCAGATTACCGCTCAGCATCATTACCGCCACCGCTATCTCTCCCACCAAGCCGGGGAACCCCACACGCACCATATAGCATATGTTGCGCAGCGTGAGCCTCAGGCTGGTCCAGGTGGTTTTGAGCCGATACAGGCGCAGTGTCCGTGAGCGGAACAGCATGTAGTAAGCCACCATTAGGGTGCCCACCAGTCCGCCGATGTCCGTTGCCAAGGCTGCCCCCATCAGCCCCATCCCGCAGGGAAAGATGAAAACATAGTCCAACACAATGT
>JAEEGL010858141.1_pt1 | contig 12771 bp, 10 predicted proteins | sample 9134231 | NCBI WGS metagenome assembly JAEEGL01 (sample SAMN16246548, study PRJNA631951) | gut metagenome | biome: gut microbiome; feature: rumen; material: fiber-attached | host: Bos | place: Iran: Karaj | collected 2018-10 | reverse complement strand
TTCCAGAGCAACGGCAGAACCGAATTCGGCATGATTATCTCGCTGGGAATGAATATTCTGAACGTATGCGGCAATTATCTGTTTTTGTACGGTCCGCTGAAATCGCTCGGTTTAGGAGCCTCAGGAGTTGCGGTATCCACAACGTTCAGCCGTATAGCAGGGCTTTGCGCCGCGTTCGTATTCTTCTCGGCGTTCATAGACGGGCATATTTCGGTAAAATATTTACGACCGTTTCCAAAGGATATACTCAAGACCCTGCTCCGGCTCGGAATTCCCACGGCGGGAGAGAATATATCCTACAATATCTCCCAGCTCTTCGTAACCGGATTTGTCAATACACTTGGTATAGCTGCCATCAACACCAAGATTTACGCAAATATTCTTATCAGCTTTGCCTATCTTTATTCGGTTTCCGTCGCAATGGCGACCACAATAATTGTCGGTCACGCTGTCGGCGCTGGAGATTACGACTTCGCCTACAAAAGGGTAAATAAGACAATGCGCAGCGCGCTTATCGTATCGGTTTGCATAGCCTGCGTTAACTTCCTGATAAGTCCCGTTACGCTCGGACTCTTCACCCGAAATTCCGCAACGCCGGAAATGGGCGCTCAGATAGTCGCGCTCGGGCGCAGGATCTTTTTCGTCGCTATATTCCTTGAATTCGGCAGAACCAGCAACCTTGTAATCATCAACAGTCTGAAGGCTTCGGGCGACGTCAGATTCCCGACTTATCTCGGCATAGCCGCAATGTGGAGCTGCACTGTGGTCGGTGGATATATTCTCGGCATAGTCTGCGGATTCGGTCTTGTCGGAATATGGATAGCAATGGCGGCGGACGAAATCATTCGCGGCATTGTTGTCGCAATACGCTGGAAACGCGGCACATGGCGCGGCAGAAGAGTCGTTCAGGAAAACGCCTGAACTCACAACAACCGACTTTATCTTTAAGGAATCGGTTTCCCTCCAATTTTCCGGTTTCTTAAAAAAAATATATACAGTCTCAATATCTCATCAAAGCCGTACAGCGCAGTGTGCGTTTATTCGCACACTGCGCTGTACGGCTGTTTTTTGCCGACTATCCAAAACAACCGCCGGACTTTTTTGTTCCGGCGGTTGTTTGCGTTCAGTTATTGATTATGCGCTCAGCCGATTACTTTCCCATGATGGAATTGCCGGCCTTTTCAAATTCGTCCAGCTTGGCGTTAGCCGATTCTCGGCTGCCGACGGCTGCGACATAAATCTTGATCTTCGGCTCCGTGCCGGAGGGACGCACTATGAATGAGCTTCCGCTCTCCATCTTGTACGCAAGGACATTGCTCTTGGGAAGCTTGATTTCGCTCTCCGAGCCGTCCGCCAGATTCTTCCTGACCGACAGCTTGTAGTCGCTTACCGTTACAACCCTGTCGCCCGCAATATCCGCGGGAGGATTGGTGCGGAGCTTATCCATGACGGAATTCATGAATTTCACGCCCTCTTCGCCCTCGAATTCATAATTGAGCAGACGGTTGCCATAATAGTGGAAATCGTTCTATATTTCAGCCATAACGTCAAGAAGCGACTTCTTCTGTTTCTTGTAGTATGCCGCCATCTCGCATATCATCATTGAAGCAACGACGGCGTCCTTGTCGCGGGCATAGGTTCCGCAGAGGTAGCCGTAGCTCTCCTCGTAGCCCATGATGAAGCGTTCCTTTTCTCCGTCGGCTTCCAGCCAGCCGATTATCTCGCCTATATACTTGAATCCGGTAAGCACTCTGCGCATCTCGCAGCCGTACTTCCCGGCGATCTCAGTGCCGAGGTCGCTGCTGACAATTGTGCTGACGCAGACAGGATTCTTCGGGAGATTTCCCTGTTCCTTCCGGCAGGAAAGCATGTAGTTGAGCATCAGAGCGCCGACTTCGTTGCCGGACATAAGAATATACTGACCGTCCGATTCCACGGCAATGCCAACGCGGTCGCTGTCGGGATCGGTAGCGAGAAGCAGGTCGGGCTTCACGGTCTCGGCGAGCTTCAGAGCGCATTCAAAAGCCTCGCGGAATTCCGGATTGGGCTTGGGGCATGTGGTGAAGTTGCCGTCGGGCTTCTCCTGCTCCGGAACCACAGTAACGTCGTCTATGCCGATTCTCTTGAGAATTGCGCGTACAGGCTTGTTGCCCGCGCCGCAGAGAGGAGTGTAGACCACCTTGAGTCCCGAATCCCTGCAAACGCCGGGATTAATGGAGCATGCCTGCACAGAGTCAAGAAAGCTCTCCACAAGGGAATCGTCTATCCAGCTTATCATGCCCTGAGCCATAAGCTCGTCAAAATCGCCGCGTTTAACGTCGTCAAAAATATCCAGCTTCTTCATGAACGAATAGACCTCTCCGGCAGCGCCGTCGGTCATCTGGCAGCCGTCGCCTCCGTAGCACTTGAAGCCGTTGTACTTAGCGGGATTGTGGCTGGCGGTTATGACAATGCCTGCCGAGCAATTAAGCTGCCGCACGGCGTAGCTCAGAACCGGAGTGGGCTGAAGCTCCGGAAAGATGTATACCTTAACGCCGTTTGAAGCGAGCGTCGCGGCGGCGCACTTTGCGAAATCAGTTGATTTATTGCGGGAATCGTAGCCGATAGCCACGGCATGCTGTCCTTCCTTCTGCGCCAGATAATCGGCAAGAGCCTGAGCCGCCATGCTGACGGTGTAGACGTTCATTCTGTTGGTTCCCGCGCCGATAACGCCTCTCAGACCGCCGGTTCCGAATTCAAGATAACGGTAGAATCTGTCGCTTATTCCCATTTCGTCGCCCTCGACTGCCCTGAGTTCAGCGAGAATATCCTCGGCGTCAGCCTTGCCGAGCCATGTCTGATAGAGCTTCATTTCTTCGTTTTTGCATGCCATAAAATCTTGGCTCCCTTCGTTAAAAAATTAAACCGAAACTTAATCGTATTGGTTAAATCACAGTATATTATACAACAAGTATTTTTATTTGTAAAGCGTCATAGCGCCATTTTAACACGCCGTACAAATTTTTTTATAATTACGGCGTATCGCCAAATATTTCCGTCACAAAACGGAATAATAAAGTGTGAAAGGAGCTGAACGCCTTATGTCAGGCATAAAAATTTCCCCTATGGAATATGAAAAAATGACCCGTCAGGCTGTACCGCCGTCCCCGCTGCTGAAGGACTGCGCGTTTGCCTTTGTAACCGGCGGGGGTATATGCTGTCTCGGACAGCTTGTGACAGATACTATGCTGCGTCTGGGATTTTCGGTAGACACCTCGAAAACGTCAGCGTCCATATCGCTGATAGCTCTCGCCGCGCTGCTCACCGCCCTCGGACTTTTCGCAAAGATAGCCAAATTCGCCGGTGCGGGGACGCTCGTTCCCATCACGGGCTTCTCAAACGCGATAGTCTCCCCCGCCATCGAATTCAAATCCGAGGGGCAGATATTCGGAATCGGTGCGAATATGTTCAAGATAGCCGGACCCGTGCTGGTTTTCGGCATATCCTCCTCGGTCATCTACGGTATAATCTACTGGATGTTCACCACAGTGAAATGATTACTTGTGATACTTTGTATCGGCATTGATCGAAAAGGCGCGGTAGATCTGTTCGCAGAGCATGACCCGCGCAAGCTGGTGGGGAAAGGTCATTGGCGACATGGAAAGCCGCAGATCCGCGCGCCGCTTGACCTCCCCGCTCAGACCGTAGGAGCCGCCTATGACGAATTCAATCCGGCTCCTTCCGCTCAATGCGATCTGCCCGAATTTCTCCGCGAGCTGAACGGAATCCATCTCCCTGCCCTCGATGCACATTGCGACAACAAAGCTTCCGGAATGAATTTTTTCAAGTATACCGGCGCCCTCGGCTTCAATGACCCTTGCTATATCCGCGTCGGAAGGGGACTTTGGCAGACGGCATTCGCTTACCTCGAATATGGAAAATTTGCAGAAGCCGCCAAGCCTTTTTGAATATTCGGCGCAGGCGTCGCGCCAGTACTGTTCTTTAAGCCCGCCGACACATATTATATTCACACTAAGCATTGCGCCCGCTCCTTAGTAATAAAATAATAAGAATTATTCATAAAAATTATACCTCAGACTCACATAAAAATCAAATTTTGCCATGAAAAAATATGGAAATTCCCGACGGAGTGTGATAAAATAATCATTGCAAAGGAATATTCCGCGCAAATTCAGCTGACAAGGAATGATACATATGAACGAAACCCTTAATAATCTTCTGATTGCGGCGCTTCACGACGAAAGCATAAAAGCCGCGCTGCTTGCCACGCGGGAGGCGGCGGATCCCTCGGCGGCATTCTGCGAATGCGCGACCTCGCTGGGCTATCCGGTGACCGTCGGCGAGCTTTTCACAATGGGCGAGGAATTCAACGCGGCAATGCTCCGCAGCGTCAACGGAGGCGGAGTGGAAGGTCCCGACGGCTGGGACGACGCCTACGAAATGTTCTTCTCGGCTCTCACTGAATGACACAAATCCCCCGAACCGGCACATCGACTCGTCGGTTCGGGGGAGAATTTTTTTTACTGCTCGTTTACAAGCGTGAATAAAATATCCGCGCCGTTTTCATATTTGAGCGTGAAGCTGCCCTCGTCCGTCGAATACTCAAAGGACGGACGCTGTCCGTGACGCTTGAGATACTCGGAATTGCCCGGATTGTCGTCAGGCGTGAAGGTTATCATGCCGTCCTCGGTGGAATAGCTTCCCGACGTACTGAGCGATTTTGCCGGAACGCCTGTGTCGGTCATGGAATAATCAAGCGTAAATTTGCCGTCGCCGGTCATGCTGAGAATAATATTAACCTCCACGCCGAAATTTGAATCCCCGTAGTCAGCCGCGGCGCGGTCGGTGCAAAGCCATGTGCCTACAAGCGCGGTGTCGGTGAATGTGCTGTCGTAATTAAAGCGGTTGTTGGAGCTGTCGGACTGGGAAACGGTTTTTTCAGCTTTCAGATCCCTGTAAATAATGGTGGAGCTTCCGTATGCCATGAATGCCAGCACTACAAGCAGTGAAAACACCGCCGCGGCATACGCGCCCTTATCCGTTTTTTTCTGTCCGGAGACTTCCTCCGGCGCGCTTTCAATCATATGACCGCAATTCGGGCAGAACTGCGCGTCGTCATTGATATCCTTGCCGCAGTATTCGCACTTCATATGATGATTCCTCCGTGTAATTATAAATTTGCAAGCGAATATTCTGTCATAATAATCCAATAATATTAATGTGAATATACAGGAGCGTTATGCCAGTCCGTGATCCTTGCAGTACTGAATATTCTTCTTGTGCTGCGCGTAGGTTTCGGCGTAATAGTGATTGCCGCTGTTGTCGTTAAAGAAGAAGTACGCCTTGCAGCTCTTATCCGGATAGACTGCGGCGTTTATCGAGTCTACCGATGGATTGCATATCGGACCCTTTGGAAGACCCGCTATGACGTATGTGTCATATTCGCTGCTGAAGCCCTCCGGACGTTCGTCGCCGACGACATACGGATAATAATGCGTCGCGTCGGATTGAAGCTTTCCGCCTGTTCCTCCGACGTCGGGATGCTCCAGACGGTTCCAGAATACGGCGGAGATCTTGTCCCGCTCGCTGTTGTCGGGAGATTCCCTTTCGATTATCGAAGCGAGTATTACCGCCCTGTCGAAGCTCATTTCGGTTTTTTTGAAGCCCGCGCCGTTGGAATCGGCATAGCTCACCGCTTCTCCGGACACTCTCACGCTGAAATTATTCAGAAAACGCTTTATGACCGACTTGGGATTCTCGCCTATGTAAAACGAATACGTATCCGGATAAAGATAGCCCTCCAGCGGATATTCCCTCTGCTGAAGAATTTCATTTGACGGCAGGAAGGAATATTCGGCGGTGAAGTCGGTGGTTCTCATTTCGCTGTAGAAGTCCTCGGCGGAGCATACGCCGTTGCCTTCAAGAAGCGCTCCGTACTGCCGCACCGTGCGTCCCTCGGGGAAGGTGACGTTTACGGTCAAAGGCTCCGCAGAGGTCTGTTTTTCTTCGGAACCGAGCCTGTCCTTTTCCATAAAGAACGTGTATATAAGTCCGCAGAGCAGCAGCGCCGCCACAAGCATCACGCCAAGGAATTTAAGACCGGAGCTGTCGTTCTTCCCGTTTCCGGAGACGTTTTTCCGGGTCTGCTGAGTTCTCCGCGCCGCCTGTACCTGCCGTGGCACGGGCCGCCGCGCCGATCCTGAAGAAGCCTGTCTCTGCCGCGGCAGTTGTCTTTGTCTTTCATTCATTTTTTATCGTTCCCCCTGATATATCTGCTGCGTTATATTATACAAAACATCATTGAATATGTCAAATAAAAAAAATAACCTTTCCCCATATTACGACAAAGCTTATTTCACAGCCGGAATATAATAATAGCTGCGCTCCCGAATAATGCTGCGCGAGCGAAGGAGGAACCCCGCAAAATGAACGTACAGGAAACTGCCGCAGACCTTCGCGGCGAATCGACCGAAAGCATTCTGCCATTGCTGAAGAAATATATTCCCGGGCTGACTGCCGCAATTCTCAGCGCCCTGATGAACCGCGCACCTCTCCCCGGAGGATATTTCCCGCTCGGAGCAGGCTTCATGGCTGCCGTGCCGCAGAACTATGCTGCCGCTGCGGCGGTGGGTGGCGTTATAAGCTGCCTGACCGACGGCGGCACATTCGCCTCGATGGACGGGCTGAGGCATGTGTCCGTGCTGCTTGCCGTGAGCGGTATACGCTGGGCTCTCAGCGAGCTGAGGAGTATAAACCGCGCCAGATTCTATCCCTTTTTCGCCGCGTTCGCGGGAGTGCTCATGACAAACACCGTCATAAACGGCGCTACAGGTTCAGTAATATCTTATTCAACCCTGTATTTCGTCATAGAGGGGATAATGTCCGGTCTGTCAGCAATGTTCTTCTCAGGCGCGTGCGGCGCGGCGGAACGGTTCGGGAGCGGCGAAAGTCTCAGCAGGATAGCCTCGGTTTCTCTGATAATCACTCTCGGAGCGGCGGCAATTCCCCTCTGCCGCCTGAGACTGTTCGGCGTTTCACCGGGAATGATTATTCTGCACGCGGCTGTGCTTCTCGTCACGACGGCGCGCAGGGAAACGGGCGGAGCAGCCGCCGGAATTTCCGCTGGCTGCGTAAGCTCGATTGCAGGATACAGCATTCTCGACGGCGCGGTGATACCGTTTGCGGCGCTTCTGGCAGGATACGCGGCGTTTTTCGGCAGGATCTTCGCGGCTTCGGCGTATATATCCTGCTGCTTCATGGGCTGCCTGACGGCTGGCAGACTCGACTATATCCTTGTTGCGGAAGCCGCGGCGGGCGGGATAATAAGCTGTCTTATTCCGTCCGTATACGCGGAAAGGGCGCTTGCCGCGGCGGGATTCGGAAGCTCACACCAGCTTCATGACGTGTCCGGCTACGGTTGCGCCGAAAGACTCAGCGAAGCCGCAGATGCTATAGACGGAATATGTTCTGTACTCCGCAGGGTTTCCGACGGGCTGGAGAAACGCACCCTGCCGGACGACGACTCCATCTACAGCCGCGCATTCAGCGAGGTTTGCGGCAAATGCACGCTTTGCGGCAGGTGCTTCGGCGAAAGCGGCGGGACGGGACATTTGGCTGAAAAACTGAAAAAAGGGAGATCGGTGAGCGGCGGCGAAATTTCAGAAGCTCTGGGTAAGAAGTGCATTCATGAGGACGAGCTTGCGGGAGAAATCAACAGAGGGTACGGATATTTTCTTGCTTCAAGGAACGCGTTCGGCAGGATCTCAAATATCCGTTCGGTGATAAACGGACAGCTCGAGGGGATCGGAATGATGCTCGACAGGCTTGGCGGCGAGCTTGAATCCGAAGAGCCTGACGATTATTCCTCCCGCAAAACCGCCGAATACCTCACGGCATGCGGCTACGACATATTCAGATGTTCATGCGGAACGCGGGCGAACGGCAGAAAAACAGCCGCGCTGACCGTAAGATGCCGTGACGACAAAGGCGAAGCTGACGAAATAGCGCAATGTGCGGGAGAATGCTCGGAAGCTGATTTTGAGGTGGAAAAAGCTGAAAATTCCGGCGACATTCTCGAAATATCGCTTGCTCAGAAAAAGAAATTTTCGCTCGAATGCAAAACGGCGCAGCACTGCTGCAACGGGGAAAGACTTTGCGGGGATTCCTGCGAATGCTTTGAGGACGGCAGGGGAACGGGATATATCCTTCTCAGCGACGGCATGGGGAGCGGAGGACGCGCAGCTGTGGAGGGGGCGCTGACCTGTGAGCTTTTTCGCCGTCTGCTCGGTGGCGGGTTCGACTTCGACAGCGCGGTAAAAATAGTTAATTCCGCGCTTATGATAAAGTCGGAGGACGAAACCCTGTCCACCGCCGACTGTCTGAGGGTCAATCTCTACAACGGACGCACGGTGATCAGCAAGGCGGGAGCCGCGCAGAGTTACCACGTCAGGAACGGATTTGTCACAAGAATTGATCTTCCGTCGCTGCCTTTGGGCATTCTCTGCGAGACCGACACGGCGGAATACACATTCACCGCTGAAAAGGGCGACATGATAGTGATGATATCCGACGGCGTGCCGACCGACGACAGCATGTGGTTCGAGAATATGCTGAAATCCCGTGGTAATCAGTCAACCGGCGATTTTGCCGAGCTGCTCCTGAAAAACGCCGTCAGCCGCAGACCCGACGGCGACGACGACGATATAACGGTAACAGTGGGTACGATAATATAATAAATACCTCTCGCAAATTGATTCAGCCGCATTACCGGCAAACAAAAAAACTCCGTAACCGACCGCTTGAAAGCTTAGATTACGGAGTTTTGAATTTGTCAATAAAACGTATCGCGAAGTATCAATTATTTAATCATGCTTGCGACTTCGTCGGCAAAATTGTCTTCTCTCTTCTCAAGACCCTCGCCCTTTTCAAAGCGGACGAAAGAAACGATATTGATATCTCCGCCGAGAGCCTTCGCGGTGTTTGCGACGTAGGTTTCAACATTGATATCGCCGTCCTTGACGAATGCCTGCTTGACAAGGCAGATATCCTCAAAGAGCTTGTTCACGCGGCCGGGGAGAATCTTCTCCTCGATGATCTTCGCGGGCTTTTTGGCGTTCTTGGGATCGTTGTGAATCTGCTCCATGAGAATCGCCTTTTCCTTCTCAAGCTCCTCGGCGGGCATATCCTCAGGTGCGCGGAATTTAGGATTGAGAGCGGCTATCTGCATTGCGATATCCTTGCCGAACTCAGTAAATTCGGGCTTTGAAGCGACCTCGTCCGTGGTGTCGAACTTAACCATAACGCCGATTCTGCCGCCGCCGTGAATGTAGGTTACTACAGCGCCCTCGTACTTCTCGAAACGGCGGATCTTGATATTCTCGCCGATAACGAGAATCTTTTCCTTGAGCATTTCGTCGATTGTCATATCGCTGCCGACTGCCTTGCAAGCGAGCAGGGCTTCAACGTCGGCGGGATTCTCGGCGATGACGGTCTTTGCACAGGTATCGACAAACGCCATGAATTCAGCGTTCTTGGCGACGAAGTCTGTCTCCGCGTTGACCTCGATGACAACGCCTGTGTTGCCATCGACAAGAGCGTAAACTGTACCCTCCGCGGCGATTCTGCCAGCCTTCTTCTGGGAAGCGGCGAGACCCTTTTCGCGGAGAATATCGACAGCCTTATCCATATCGCCGTCAGCCTCAGTGAGAGCCTTTTTGCAGTCCATCATACCGCAGCCGGTCATTTCTCTTAATTTCTTAACATCAGCAGCTGTAAATGCCATGTGAATTTCCTCCTGTTATATTTATCAAATATATTACTCAGCGGCTTCTTCCTGAACTGCCGCGGCTTCCGTCACAGCTTCGGCTTCAGCCTCAACCTGCTCGCCCTGTCTGCCCTCAATAACGGCGTTGGCGATTACGGAAGAAATCAGCTTGACAGCGCGGATAGCGTCGTCGTTGCCGGGGATAACATAGTCGATGTCATCGGGATCGCAGTTGGTATCGACGATAGCAACAACCGGAATACCGAGCTTCTTAGCCTCGGAAACGGCTATCTTCTCCTTGCGGGGGTCAACAACGAAGAGTGCGCCGGGGAGCTTTGTCATATTCTTAATGCCGCCCAGGAACTTTTCGAGCTTTTCAATTTCGAGATTGAACTTGATGACTTCCTTCTTGGGGAGTCTCTCGAACGTGCCGTCGGAAGCCATTGTGTTAAGCTGGTTGAGACGTGCGACTCTGCGGCGGATTGTGGTGAAGTTGGTAAGCATGCCGCCTAACCATCTCTCGTTTACAAAGTAGGAATCGCAGCGGAGAGCCTCTTCCTTGATGGACTCCTGAGCCTGCTTCTTTGTGCCGACAAAGAGGACGGAATCGCCGTTCTCAGCGACGCTTCTGACGAACATGTAGGCTTCGTCAAGCTTTCTGACGGTCTTCTGAAGGTCGATGATGTAGATGCCGTTGCGCTCGGTGAAAATGTACTCAGCCATTTTCGGGTTCCAGCGTCTGGTCTGATGTCCGAAGTGGACGCCTGCTTCAAGCAGCTGTTTCATAGATGCTACTGCCATAGTGAAAATTCCTCCCGGTTAAAACCTCCGCCGGCACTTTAAGCCCAGTGCAATGGATATCTGCAATTTACTGCAGACATATACAAAAATACAAAAATAAAATTTAGGCAAATGAAAGCAGACGGACAAAAAAGCCCGCACCGTATCTTTCACAGTCCGGCGTGCGAATTTCTGGAGTATTATACCATAGATTTTGAATTAATGCAAGTGTTTTTCTGAAATTTTTTTCAAATGAATGCGACAGAAATAACTCTGAATGCGACAGAAATAACGGTTGAATAGGATTTCAGCAGCACGGTCTTTTGTCAAATGACATTTCCGCTGTAAAAACAAAGGTTTACGCGGTAAAAACGACTGTTTAAACCGTGAAAATGCAACAAACAAAAGAAAACAAAACAAAAGTAAATTAAACAAAAGCAAAGCAAACAAAACAAAAGCAAAGCAAACAAAATAAAAGTAAAGTAAACAAAAGCAAACAAAAGCAAAAGCATAAAAAAAATATATGCTGCATGCTTTTGCAGAAAGCCGCCGACGACGACGCTGCCGCCTGACAATGCAAAAGAAAATAATTCAAGCGCGTATTCCATGAAATAATCCGCAATGCGGTTATTATGGAATACGCGCTTTTTTATGGTAATATGAAAATCTTAATCGGAAATCAATAATTACGAATTACGCATTACGAATTACGAATTAATCTCCTGCGTCTGTAGAGAACGAGATTCATTGACATTGCCGATACAAAGAAGAGTATAGCCATTACGTTGATTATTACCATTGATTCTCCTGTTCCGGCGGACTCTATTTTTGCTTCGTCCCAACAGAGTACATAGGGGCTGAAGTCCGTGGCTGTACACCATATTCCGTTCGCCATGCAGTTGACGGGGATTTCCTCGATTGAGCCGTCCTTGCGCTGGTGATAGAGATGGAATACGTATTTGTTCCACTGCTTCGGGAGATTCTCAGGATAATTCATGCAGATCAGAACGTGTCCCTTTACTATATTGACATGCGCCTGATTGCTGTCCTCAAGGTTCATTTCGTAGAATATTATGTTGTTTGTGTCGGGGTCGAATGACTTATTGAAGACCTTGATGGCGTCGAGTATCGGCTTCCTCTGGCTCTTGTCAATATGACCGATGTTCAGGCGAATACCGAATATCGAATGGAGATCGAACTTCCTGCCGTTTATTTCAACTATTGTTCCCTCAGGATATTGCACGGCTCTGAAACCGTCTATCTCGTCGTTCTGTTTATATGTGAGGTCATAATAAGGCGTTCTCGGACGGTTGTTGTCGTTGTTGTCGTTGTTGCCGTTGTTGTCGTTGTTGCCGTTGCCGCCGTCATCAGATGAAACGGGATCAGAAGCCTCAGATGAAACGGGGTCAGAATTGACGGAAACCGCTTCAATCGTGACCTCGGTAGTCCTGAGGGTATGATCTTCTGGTGTGTCATCATATTCAACTTCAACATTATCCCTAAAGTCAGGCAGTTTGGCATTTGTCATTTTGCAGACGAGCGTCTTTCCTACAGCGTCATCTCCAAAGGTGAACACGCCGCCGCTTGCTGTCGCGGGAGTAACCTTATTGCCTTCCTCATCGTACCATGTGAATACGGTCGCAACCCCGTCAACGCTTGCTTCGGACGAAAGATTGATGCTTTCGCCTGCCTTGACATTTAATGGAATAACGTGGGTCTGCGGAGCGTACGTAAACCGCGTTAATCTATTATCCGCGTTAATGCCATAAATTGTCTGCATTGTAAGATGGTTGCCATTGCAACCCAACCGCGTCAAAGCGGTATTGTTCGACACATCGAGCGCGGTAAGCTGGTTGTAGCCGCAATATAAAGAAGTCAAAGCGGTATTGTTCGACACATCGAGCGCGGTAAGCTGGTTCTCACTGAACCACAAATCCGTCAAAGCGGTATTGTTCGACACATCGAGCGCGGTAAGCTGGTTGCCATAGCACCACAAGCTCGTCAAATCGATATTTTTCGACACATCGAGCGTGGTAAGCTGGTTGCAGCCGCAATCTAAAGAAGTCAAAGCGGTATTGTGCGACACATCGAGCGAGGTAAGCTGGTTCTCATAGCAACCCAAATGCGTCAAAGCGGTATTTTTCGACACATTGAGCGAGGTAAGCTGGTTGACTCTGCACTCCAACTCCGTCAAAGCGGTATTTTTCGACACATCGAGCGCGGTAAGC
>JAEEGL017014276.1_pt1 | contig 12772 bp, 2 predicted proteins | sample 9134231 | NCBI WGS metagenome assembly JAEEGL01 (sample SAMN16246548, study PRJNA631951) | gut metagenome | biome: gut microbiome; feature: rumen; material: fiber-attached | host: Bos | place: Iran: Karaj | collected 2018-10 | reverse complement strand
TCAACCGCGTCTTCGGTGGCAACAATTACAGCGGAGACATCAACGGCACTATCAACGTCATCATTAACAAGACACAGAGCTGCGGCTGGTATGTGGGTTATGTCTATGGCGGCGGCAACCAGGCTGCCTACACTGCCCCCTCGGTGGACTATCCCAACGTCAGCGTGCAGAACGGCAAGGTGACTTACGACGTCTATGGTGGCGGTTTCGGCGACCCGGTCGACGACTCGCAGGGCAAGATTACCGGCAGCACCTATGTTGAAATCATCAACCAAGGTGTCGTGGGCCGCAACGTCTTCGGCGGCGGCAACGCTGCTGCCGTGACGGGCAACACCGATGTGCGTCTGCTGGGTGGCGCCCGCATCTATGGCAACGTCTACGGCGGCGGCAACCAAGGCGAAATCGGTGGCAACACCAAAGTCATCGTTAACGGAAATTGAGAATAGTGAATGGCAAATTGTTATCTGAGAATAAATTATAAAACTATGAATATACTCACAAGACCTATTGAAATGAAACGCAAAAACAATGCAAGCGGGATGGGAATGCTGCTCCGCAGTATGATTGTAAGCGTCTTGCTTTTATGGTCGTTTGGCAGCCAGGCAGTGGCACAGGGCAACGACAAGATGGTCGTTATCAAGAAGAACATCAGCGTAGGAATAGCTGAACCTCTTACTGCCCCCAATACGGAGACCCATTACCTTGCCCACGTCAAGGTGAACGGCGAATGGGTGTTGCAGGATGCCACCGAATTCAACCCCAACTGTCTGTGGTACACGGGTTCCTACTACAACCGTGCCGGCACCAACCACAACTTTTACTTCATCGACGAAACCACCGGCACGCCCCATTTCCTTTCGGCACCGATGGCGTCGGATGGCGCGCTGTCGCTGTCTGATGACAAGCCGGCGACGTATGCCCTCAGCAACACCGACCTGAACTACTATTTCTACGACTGGGACAGGAAAGGTATTGCCCGCGGACATCAGATTTCGGGAATCGCCGATGCGGGCAATTGTGACTATGACTTCGACGACGGTGAATGCTGGGAGGTCTATTGGGTGGAATACGATTTGACGTCATCGCAGTGGAAGTTGACCCACGATCACAACTATAACATTACCTACAGCAGTGCCCGTGCCTACGATGTGACTGTCACCGAGAATGCCGCCGTAATCAGCGGAGTGCCAACCGGCGGTTTGACGGCTCTGACCGTGGCTAACGCAGAGATGGACTACAATACAAACCAGACACAGACACCCTCGGCGACCGTCAATAGTCTCACATACACTTACACGCCTGCCTATACATCATATTCTTTCCAGGAGGTGACAAATGAAGACGGAACTAAAGCACAACGCACTATCTACTTTAAGGATGGTGCCATCGTGAATGCCGTCCCCGGATCGACAAGCAATACCTCGGCAGCCACGAGCTACGAGTGGACCCTGACAGGCGACGGAGCCGAGTACCTGTCGTTTGCATCGGGCTCTGACGTGCGTACAAGCACTTCGACCACGCTCACGCTTCCTACCATCTATTACCGCATCGAGAACACCACCGGCCACAAAACGGCCACGCTGACCCTTACCGTCACTTTCGGCACCGGCTCGTCGCTGGTTCAACAGACTGAGACAGTCACGATCACCGTCAAAACCGGTTGCCAGAACCCCGCAGAGGCTTCGGCTCCTGTGGTGACCTTCGAGGATGTCACGGTGACGTGGAACGCCACCGCTGAGAAATACAAGGTGGAGTGGAAGAAATCGGATCAAGCCTGGGGCGCTGCCTCGCAAGCGGAAGTCGAAGGTTCCAACAGCTACACCATTACGGGATTGGATAACAACGCAACATACGAATACAGAGTCACCGCCTTCTGCGGCGTCAGCTACGTGGATGCTCCCGGATCGGCCACCGGCTCTTTCACCACCAGGGAGACCCCCGGGCTCTTGGTCTACGGTTCGGTCTTCGGCGGCGGCCGTATGGCCAATGTGGGCGGCAAGACCGAGGTGATCATCATCAACTGTGACACAATCGGCGCCGTATATGGCGGCAACGACATTGCCGGTGAAGTGGAAGGCACTGACGGTTCAACCATCGTTTTGGGCGCCAATGCAGGCGACACCTACTCCTCCACCTACAACAGCAACGCCGCATCAACCAAAGTGAACATCGGTTCGGTGTATGGCGGTGGCAACGGCTACTACCTCTACGGCGGAGCCGACGCATTTGTCGGCGCATCGACTTCATCTTTCGATGCAGGCGACGTGAAGGCAGTGAACATTGCCGGACACCCCGTTGTGGTGGAAGACTTGGCTGCCGGTACGATACCGACCATTGTCAAGACGAACATCACGCTGACCAACAATGCCGTGAAAGTCGACTCCCTCTTCGGCGGCGCCAAGAATGCTTTCCTGACGCTCGACAACGCAAGCCAAAACGGTGCTACCATCACCGTCAACGGCGGTACTGTCTATGCGCTCTTCGGAGGCAACAACTTCGGCGGCACCCAGGGCAGTGCCAAACATCATATCGATGTGAACGGAACAACGACCTACCTTACCCCCAATGTGGATAACAACTCGGCCAACAGCTATGGCCGCACCTTCGGTATCCGCTACCTCTTCGGTGGCGGCAACAAGGTGGCGGGCTCCACGACTGAGATCACCGTCGCCGGCGGTCAGGTCGACACCCTCTTCGGCGGCGGCAACAATGCCGACGTCGCCGCGGCTAACATCACCGTCAGCTGCTCCCTTGACGCGGGCAGCGGAGTTACCTTCGGCAACACCTACAGCAGCGCCATCAGCAGCTACTCTTCGGGAATAACCGTGGACGAAAGCTATCCCTGGAACGGTACGGGTGTCTACAACGTACGTACCCTCTTCGGCGGCAACAATGCTGCTGCCATGAGCGGACTTCCCACCATTACCCTGACATCGGGCAGCGTGGGCACCGCATACGGCGGAGGCAATGCCGGCAACATGCTGGCACAAACAACCGATGACGGCACTATCGCCGGCGACTTCAGCAGCCCGATGGTCAACAGCGTAGTCCAACCTATCTATTACGGCACCCATGTGGTGATGAACAGCGCTGATATGCTGGTCGACTACCTCTACGGCGGTTGCCAGAAAAGCGATGTGCTTTACAGCACCTGGGTGGAGGTTCAGAATGGCCACGTGGGTACCGTCTATGGCGGCTGCAACATCAGCGGCGACGTGGGAAGCCATTTTAACATCGAATACAACGACTGCGACTTGCCCGGCGAATACCAGTATGTGAAGGGTGCCACCTATGTCAAAGCCGAGGGCGGCACAATCTACGGTAACCTCTTTGCCGGCAGCAACGGTTTCTACCACTGCAATGACGGTGTCAGATATATCAGCGGTATCGACTATGACGACGACGAACATTACTATATCGGCCTTGAAATACCTACCCACAACGAAACCAACGTCGATGTCAGCGGCACGGTCACCGTCAAAGGCAACGTCTATGCCGGCGGCAATCTGGCCCCTGTAGGTTTTATCAGTGAAGGACCTGGCAATGTTTGGCGTGTCTTCGTGGGAATGGCCACAGTACACATGTCGGGCGGCACCGTGGAAGGCAGCGTCTATGGCGGCGGCAATATGGCCTCCATCTATGGCAGCAACGAAGTGTTTGTGTCCGGCGGCAAAATCAATGGCGCCCTCTACGGCGGCAACGACCGTTCGGGTCAGGTGGCGCAGATCACCAACCGTGAGCTCCCGGCAGGCTCTGACGTGGCTTCCGACGGCAAGACCTCATTGAAAGCTCTCAATGTCCACACCTATGTTGAAATCACCGGCAGACCGGACATCGGTACCGTCTATGGCGGCGGCAACGGTGCCTATATCTACGAGGGCCCGGGTGCCGACATGCGATACTGCGACGTCACCGACCAGCCTATCCAAACCAATACCTTCGTCGACATCAACCTCGACGGATACAAAACAGACCCCTCCGGTCCTGAAAACGGCGGTCATATTGAGACGGTCTACGGCGGCGGCAACGGTGTCACCGTTACCGGCGGCATCACCGTGCTGCTTAATGTCAAAGGCAACGGCGAATCTGCTCCGGAGGCTTACGACCATGTTGGCACCGTCTTCGGCGGCAACAATATGGGCGATTTGGCTATCGTGCCCGACATCATCCTGCTGAAAGGCCAGGTGGGCACCGTCTATGGCGGTTGCAACCAGGGAGCCATGGTGGGTGGCAAGACCGTTACAGCGAACAACGACTTGACTTACCCCAATGTCGGTAGTCTGGTACACCTGCGCAAAACTTATCTGGGCGCCGGTTCGACAGATCCTGCCGTGAACACAGCGGCGACTGTCAGCAAAGCCGTATACGGCGGCTGCCGCATGAACGGTGTGACCAACAACAGCCTTGTCCTCATTGAGGGCGGCAACCACTCCAACGCCAGCATTTTCGGCGGCAGCGACATCAGCGGCACTTTGTGCGGCATCTCGCAAGTTGTCGTCAATGACGCCAGTGCTGTTGTGGGTACCGTCTACGGTGGCGGCAACGGCAACTATTACTATGATGGCAGCAATGCCTATTTGGTAGATGACCACAGCGTACAGGTGGCTACTACCGGTGATCCGCTGGTTACGCTGGTGACTCCCTACTGCGCCGATGCCCGCGTCTATTTGAATGACGGCACTGCGACCCATCTCTATGCCGGCGGCTATGCCGGTCTCTGCGGCCAGACCCTCATGCAGGTGGATGGCGGCACGGTGACGGGCAACATCTACGGCGGCGGCAACCAGGCGGGTACGACAACATCCGACATGGGCTGTGGTGCCGGCGACGGTACTAGCACTGTTACCATGAACGGCGGCGCTGTGCGCACGGGTATCTACGGCGGCTGCAACGCCTCGGGTGAAATCGCAGGCGATGTCACAGTCAATATCAACAAGGGCACCGTGGGTACTGATGCAGGTCATCTGGCTGACGGTATCTTCGGCGGCGGCTTTGGTGACTTGACCACCACGGGTGCCAATGTGACGGTAAAGATCGGTAACTACGACGCGGCTTCGGCGGCGCTGAGTCCCATTATCTACGGCGACATCTACGGCGGCTCGGCTCTGGGTCTGGTGAACAGCAGCACCTCCGACGTCACCACTGTCAATGTCTTCAACGGCACGATTACAGGCAACATCTACGGCGGCGGTCTGGGAAGCGCCACACTCATCGGCAGCTATATCGACTATACGGCCGACACCAACGAGGCAACGGTGAAAGGTACGGTGCATGTCAACATCGGCAATTCGTCGGTAGAGACGTACTCGAATTATTTGACCATCAATGGTAAGGTGTTCGGATGCAACAACCTCGCAGGTTCTCCCAAAGGGGAAGTCTTTGTGGATGTTTACCGCACGGCACATTCGGGCAGCAACATTTGTCCTACGACGTATACTACGACTGACGATATCCCCAATACATACAATGCTGCCGACTTTGCCATCGCCGAAGTTTACGGCGGCGGCAACCTGGCTCACTATAAACCGTCAGGCTCGGTGATTCCCCACGTACATATCCATCATTGCGACAATACCATCGGCCGTGTCTATGGCGGCGGTAATGCAGCTTCGACACCGGGCACCGACGTGCTGATCGACGGTGGTCGCATGTTTCAGGTCTTCGCCGGCGGTAACGGTAAGACAGAGGGTGGGGGAACCAACCCCGGCGCTAATGTTGACGGCGACGTGGCAGTGACGGTTGTCGGCGGTATCATCTACGAGGTGTTCGGCGGCAGCAACACCAAAGGTACCATCTCAGGCAGTATCAATATCAACATTCCCGACCAGGATGCGGGCGCTTGTACCCGTCTGGTCAAGGAACTCTACGGTGGCGGCAACGAGGCTGACATTGACGCCGACATCAACCTCGTCATCCCTTGCGGCACTGTGGGTATCGCCGATATCTATGGCGGCGCCAACAACGCCGACGTGGGAACTCCGAGTTCTCCGAGAAACATTACGCTGACCATCGAAGGCGGCGTGATGGAGAGAGTGTTCGGCGGCAACAATGCCGGTGGTACCATCTACGGTAACGTCACGGTCAATATCCTTGGCGGCGACATCCACCAGGTGTTCGGCGGCAGCAACCTGATCGGCGACATCAAGGGTACCATCCAGGTGAATGTCAATGTGGACTCCAACAGCCTTTGCCTTGACGAAATGGATATCGACTATGTCTATGGCGGCGGCTTCAACGCAACATACAACCCCGAAACCGCCCGCGTGGGTGTGGCAAGACTTTATCCCGAGGTGAACATCATCCACGGCAAGGTCAACAACGACGTCTTCGGCGGCGGCTTGGGTAGCGGCGCTATCGTTACGGGCAACCCCGTGGTTACCGTGGGTAGCCACAGCACCTACTATCCCCTTGTGGGCGGCGACGTCTATGGCGGCGGTAGCGAGGCCCAAGTGACGGGCAATACCAAAGTCAAGATTATGAACAAGTCCACCGTGGAAGGCAACGTCTATGGCGGCGGCAACGCTGCGGTTGTGACAGGCAAGACCGATGTCTCGGTCGGCGAATTCCAGCCGGAGGTCGCCATCACCATTGCCGGCACTACCGCCACACTTACGCTCAACAATGATGCAGGAACTGTATACTACACCCTTGACGGTAGCACTCCGACAACGTCAAGTACGACCTATAGCAGTCCGGTCACAGTCTCCGACTGCCAGACGGTCAAAGCCATCGGTGTGGTTACCGGCTATCCCTCCATCGTCACGTCGCTCAAGGTTGGCAATCCGGAGGTTTCCGTCAACGGTTCCACGGGCGAAGTCACCATCACCGTACCGGACGGCGTCAGCTGCCGTTACAGTGTGGGTACAGCACCTGACGCGCCCAGCTGCTCTGCCGGTACGGTGTACAACCCCGCAGCCAAACCGACACTCTCCGAAGGCCAGACCATCAAGGTCATAGCCTACAAAGCGGGCTACGAACCTTCGAAAGTCATCACGGTCACCAGATAAGTGAAGATAACAGTCACAGTCTTTTGGAAACAGTTTGGGTTGGATAATCCAAACTGTTTCTTATAGAAAGTGCAAAAAAGTGATACGATTTGGGAGTGAAATTGGGAGTGAAAATGGAAGTTGCTCACTGTATTTTTTTTCTACGGTGTTCGCAGCCTTCGGCAAAAATGGACAAATGATCTGTAAGCGAAGAACGATAATCAGAATTCTTTTAATTGCCTTTATGGCAGGTGCCGGCATGAAAGTGTTGGCACAAGGGAATTTGTCGGGTTTTTACTATATCGCGAACAACAACACCAATGCTTATAACGCAGGCACGCCTGCAACAAACTGGTATATGGTGCCTGCCTCCAATGGTGGCAATGCCTCCATCGCCATCAACCGTTGGGCATGGAACGACGATGCCAACACTCCTTTTGTGACAACCTATCAGTGTGGCCGCGTCGACAATGCTGTCTGGTATTTCCAGAAGACAGGCGATTACTACTACATTATCCATGCCGAGACGGGGAAATACATAACATACAACACCCCTGTGGGTACCAATAGCAACCGTCGCGCCTTTCACCTCCAGTCCACACCGGACGGCGACAACTCACTGTTTGCCATTACGTATCAGTCGGGCTCTGCAGCCCCTTACAATATACGCCCCAAGAATATAACCTCAGGCCATCGTTTCCTGAATCCGGCCAACGGCAATAAACCGGCCTATTATGGCGATGTAAACCAGGATCAGGGGTATTACGTGGGCGGTATTGTCGGTATATACAGTAACGATGCGGATAATGGCTCAAAGTGGTTTATCGAAGAGGCCACAGGCTACGTTCCGCATGTTTGCCCCATGCCAGTCATCAGATTCAACAACGCCACCAACGAAGTGTCCATTACCCTCGGCGGAAGCAGTGAGACCATCTACTACACCACCGATGGGACCGATCCCACCAGCAGTACCGGCACCCCCTACAGTGCTGCTTTCTCCTGTACCACGCCGAACACCACCATCAAGGCAATTGCTGCCTGTAACGAGGCGAATATTGTCACATACATTGTGAAGAAAGTCGCCACACCGACCATCCAGAACAACGGCGACAATGCTATTTCCATCGTCTCGGCGACAGAAGGCGCCGAAATCCATTACACGCTGGATGGCAGCACACCGACTTCAGCGTCACCGACATACTCCACCCCGCTGCGCAACAATGTGTCGGGCGTCACCATCAAGGCCATCGCGATAAAGGAGGAGATGATTTATTCGGACATCGCTGTCAACGTGGTGACCTTGACTTGTGAGAATCCGGTCATCCTGCGCGATGACGCTACCCATTTCAGCATTACGTATCCTGCTTTCCCAGCGACAGGGGTCACGATTTACTACAGCACTGACGGGAGCGACCCAACCCCTTCGAGTACGGTTTACGCGGGTGGCAGTATCTCTTTTAGCGGCAATCCTACCGTCAAAGCCATTGCTGCGGCGACAAACTATAACAATTCGGCTGTCGTCACCCGTGCGATGGGTGACGTGGTGCTTGCCGGATCCGGCACCCCCGAAAGTCCGTTTATCATAGCTTCGGCGGACGATTTCGACGCTTTCCGGGAGATGGTGGAATATGAATACGATGTGTATTACCGCATCACAGCCCCCTTTACCGTCAACAGCGGCAGCTCCATAGCCACACCCTTCTCCGGCACGCTCGACGGCGGCCTGTATACGCTCGGCGGCTTGGATTCTCCCTTGTTTGAAAGTCTCAACGGCGGGACGGTCAAGAACCTTATTCTCGACAATGTGTCCATTACTTCGGGTGTCAATGTCGGCGCCATCTGTAATGTGGCCGACGGTGAAAGCCGCATCTATAATTGCGGCATCCTGGCGAGCACAGCCAGCAGTATCAGCGGCAGCGGCAAAGTAGGAGGTTTGGTGGGTTGGCTGAAAGGCCGTTCACGCGTCATCAACTGCTACAGCTATGCCGATGTGGCCGGCGGCAGCGATGTGGGCGGTTTGGTCGGCTACAACGACTTTGCGTCCACTTCGTCGGACCTGCGTACAATGGTGATGAACTGCTTGTTCTACGGCAATATCACCGCAGGCACCAACGTTTCGCCTGTCTATGGCGGTGTGCTGATCCCCAACAATTACGAGAGTCCCGACAATACGGGCTTGAACAACTACAACTACTATGCCTACGGCAAGGAATTGACCGGCAGCACCAAGAAATACAACAGTGCCCTTGCCGCCGAACAGCGCTTTCTGGTGCGCTTCGAACTCTACCGCAGCCTGCTGAACAGCAACCGAGAATTGGCGGCGTGGTATGCCACCGGCGCTGTGGCTGATGCCAAGGTCAAGATGGCCAAGTGGGTGCTGGACAAGAGCATTGCACCGTTTCCTGTCTTGAAAGTGCAGGGTGTCTACCCCACAATCGTCAATCCCGATGTGGTGCAGGCTCCCGACTATGATGGCAGCGAGACCAACCGCAACAAAGGACACAAACTGATTGACAGGGGCGGCACCGGTGAACATGCAGGACAGCTTGCCGTCACCATCCAGATGGGCGGCGGCGGAGCGGTGTTTGGCGCCCCCGCAGGGGCGGCCCTTCTGTCGGGGAATTCCTCCACCGTGCTATACCTTGACATTACCGACAAGGATTACGACAACTACAACTTCAACTACGCCAAGGTGCAGCTGCCTTACTACAACGATGTGGGTACCGGCAACTATACGGGCAACCGCGTGGTGACAGGGTGGAAAATCGTCAGCATCGACGCTGTCGCCGGCGACCCCTATTCCGCAAGCCACTATACGGGCGACAACTACGACGCACCCTACTATAATTTCGCCGACCGTACCAGCTCCAACAAAGACCTCTACAGTGTCAGCGGCCGTGTTTTCTCTCAGGGCGCTTATTTCGATGTACCCGACGGCGTGGCGGCCATCACCATCGAGCCCTACTGGGCCAAGTGTACCTATCTCTCCGACAAGGGCTACGACTTCACCTACAACAACACCTATACCAGCCCCACACCGGTCGAGGTGATGGGCGTGCGCTATGACGACAACACGAAGCACTCCATCAACGGGAGTTCCCAAAGGGTGTTCAACAGCATGAAAAAAGCCGTCGACAGTCTGGCTAGAAATGCCTCACATACGGTGTATGACTATGCCGTGGTGTTGGTGGGCAATTATCACCAATACTGCGGAGCTGTCACGATGATTAACGATGCCAAACCCTTCACCGTCATGTCGATTGACCTGGACAATGACAACGAACCGGACTACAGTTTCATATACCAGCATACCAACCGTTTGTCGATCAGTCCTATCCGATTCGATTTCCTCAACTTTCCGGGCGTGGGTATGGCACAGAAGGTCAACGGCAACACGCAGATGCCGGACCATGGTATTTTCCGAACGAACGGCTGGTTTGAGGTGACCAATACCTGTCTGCTGCATATCAGTCAGTTCGAGTATGACTATTCGGGGAAAAGCCTTTCCCCGCTGATTCTGCTGGGGGGGGCGTATGAGCAGATTGTCTCTACGGCAGACAACACGAACGGCCAGACAAATTTCACACGTCATACAAAATACATGCTCATAGGCTGTAACGCCTGGTTCAAAATGTTCAACAATGGCGTACATGCCGACCGCGACTACTTCACTCCCCACCGTCCTGTCTCGGTGACCGGCGGCGACTATGAGAAATTCTACCTCAGCGGTATGTTCAGACCTGACGCCGCTGTCGAAACGGACAATGCCGAATGCTATATCAGCGGCGGCCGTTTCGGTGAGCTGGCTTCGGGCGGCATGGAACAGATTGATGGCGATGTGACATGGCAGATCGACGGTGCGGATATCACCCACTTCTATGGCGGCGGCATCAACTCTGCAAAAGCCGTGACGGGCAATATTGACGTGACGATACGTAACAGCCATGTGGACATCTATTGCGGCGGTCCGAAGTTTGGCGACATGGGTACGGACAAGACCGTCCACACGCAAGCTGCCAACTGTGTCTTTGGCACATACTTCGGAGCGGGATATGGGGGTACCTCTTACAACCGTGTCCGTCATGAAAACTACTCAAACAAAGCGACGTACGATTTCAACGGGTGGTGTAACAAAGACTATTCGCGGCAATACAGCAGTGGCAACGGCGGCATCGCCACAAGTTTTGAATACGAGTTGATGCCCTACTCGGGATTTGCCAACAATAACCAGGTGGGCCGTTTCTATGTCAACTATGCTTCGCTGTCGTTGGCCACCACAAATAACGTTACCTCCTCCTTGCAGTCGTGTGTCGTGAAAAATAACTTCTACGGTGGCGGCAACCTCGGAATGGTGGCAGGGGATATCCTTTCAACCCTTGACGACTGCACGATCTACGGCGACGCCTTTGGCGGAGGCTTCTCGGCAACGCCTCCGACAGTAGAGGTAATGCCTAAGAGCGTTTTCAATCCTGAGCCTTCCTACGATGGCGAGCAGGGTATTTATATCGCGGGTGGCTATCCCGCGGCGGTGACCTATACCTGGAAGCATGCGGCATCGGTCTCGACAGGTCACGAGTTTGACGAAACGGAAGGCCACTACATCCTCACCACAGCGGATCTGGACAACCTGGGCAGGGTGAACGGAAACACCACGATAAAGATTGTCGGCATCTCGATGGTGTATGGCAACGTCTATGGTGGCGGCAACATGGGTGAGGTGAGAGGCAACACCAAGGTGATTATAAACCAAAACAAGTAAAAAAGAAGAACGATGAACAATGACAATTTTGCAACACAGATACTGAAAATTTTTGCCAACGCACCTTTTACAGCCTTCAACCCCAAGCAGATCGCTTCGAAGGTGGGTGCCTACGACAAGGCGACACGCCAACTGGTCCAGGCCACGGTTCTGGAGATGGCCGAGTCCAAAATCCTGGTAGAGGAAAGCCGCGGCCGCTATAAAATCAACCCCAAATACATCAACGACGACCTGCTGCCCAAAAACTACATCGTGGGCACCATCGACATGAAACAGACGGGCAAAGCCTACGTCATCCCCCAGGAGGAGGGACGCGAGGATGTGCAGATAGCGCCCAACTACACCCGCCATGCGCTGCACGGTGACACGGTGAAGGTGCTGATGTTTCCCCAGCGCAAGATGCACAAACCCGAAGGTCAGGTGGTCGAAATCCTGCACCGCGCCAAGACGCGCTTCGTGGGTCGCATCCAGAAGATGAACAAATTCGCTTTCCTGGTGTGCGACAACCGCAACATGGTGGTGGACATCTTTATCCCGCTCAGCGACTTGGGCGGCGCCGAAGACGGCGAGAAGGCGGTGGTGGAGATGACCGAATGGCCGGAGCAGATGAACAACCCGGTGGGCCGCGTGGTGAAACGGCTGGGCAAGCCAGGCGACAACAACGTTGAGATGCAGAGCATCCTAGCGGAATACGATTTCCCGCTGGACTTCCCCGCAGCGGCGGAGCAGGAGGCGGAAAAAATCAAGGCGCCGACAAAGAAAGACTGCGAAGGCCGCCGCGATTTCCGCAAGGTGACCACTTTCACCATCGACCCTGCCGACGCCAAAGACTTTGACGACGCCATCTCGTTCCGGCGGCTGGACAACGGCCATTACGAGGTGGGCGTGCATATCGCCGACGTGTCGTACTATGTGAAGCCCGGCAGCGCCATCGACCGCGAAGCCTATGAGCGCGGCACCAGCGTCTATCTTGTGGACCGCACCATACCCATGCTCCCCGAAAAACTCTGCAACGGTGTCTGCTCTC
>JAEEGL012690717.1_pt1 | contig 12772 bp, 6 predicted proteins | sample 9134231 | NCBI WGS metagenome assembly JAEEGL01 (sample SAMN16246548, study PRJNA631951) | gut metagenome | biome: gut microbiome; feature: rumen; material: fiber-attached | host: Bos | place: Iran: Karaj | collected 2018-10 | reverse complement strand
AGACGTAATCCTCTAAGAACGACGTCCCGCCCGGAAGTCCTTGTGCGGCGACCTTCATCGTTCGCACGAGCGCGGCGGTCTTCCAGTCCCCTTCCGCGCCGAAACCGTAGCCTTCCGCCATAAGACGCTGCGACGCGAGCCCTGGAAGCTGATTGAGCCCGAAAAGATCGTCAAAATTCGTCGTAAACGCTTTCGCATTCCACTTATCGAGAACGGAACGTAGCGCGATTTCAATGCGCGCGGCTTCTTTGACCTGATCGCGCTCAAAACCGGGCTGGCGGCAGTTCTCCGCGAAGTCGTATTCCTTCTCATACTCGGCGACAAGCGCGTCGACCTCGGAGGCGGCGACCTTTGTTACGGCGGAAGCCAGCTCGCCGACGGGACAATACTCGACGCGATACCCAAAGACGTTCTCCGCCTCGACCTTGTCGCCGTCTGTCACGGCGACGTCGTTCATCTGGTCGCCGAAGCGTATAATGCGGAGTGAGTTCGACTCGTTCCAAGCGACGCAAACGCGCGACCACGCCGCGACGCGATCTTGAACTTCGGGATCGTCCCAGTGTCCGACGACCACCTTTCGCGGTTTGTTCAAACGCGTCATAATGTGGCCAAATTCGCGGTCGCCGTGGGCGCTCTGATTGAGATTCATGAAATCCATGTCGATCTCCGACCATGGAATCTCAGGATAAAACTGCGTATGAAGGTGGAGAATCGGCTTGTTCAACAGTTTGAGACCGCGAATCCACATCTTCGCCGGCGAAAACGTGTGCATCCAAAGAACGACGCCCACGCACTTTTCAGACTCGTTCGCCTCGCGAAACTTCTGAACGATTTCTTCGGTCGACTTCACCGTGCCGCAATAGACAGTTTTGCAAGGAACGCGCCCGCACGCGTTAAAACGATCGACGACAACTTGAGAATGAGCGTCGACCTGACGGAGCGCCTCGTCGCCATAGAGCGTCTGCGCGCCGGTAAGAAACCAAATTTCATATTTTTCTTTAAACATATGTAAACCTCTGTAATTCAGACGGTTGTTATTGTCAAAAACGTCAGCGTTGACCGTAATACGCGTTCGGACCGTGCTTGCGCGAATAATGCTTCTCAATAAGCGCTTCGTCGACGGGAAGCGTAGGATTGAGAAGCGCGGTCATAAACGCCATTTTCGCCGACTCTTCGAGAACGGAAGCGTTGAACGCGGCGTCGAGCGCCGACTTGCCCCAGCAGAACGGTCCGTGATTGCGCGCCAACGCCGCCGGGGTCGCCATCGGATCGATACCGCGTTCGCGAAACGTCTCCACGATTACGTTCCCCGTCTCCCCTTCGTAGTCGCGTTCAATCTCTTCGGGAGTTAGCGAGCGGCAGCAAGGAATAGAACGGTAAAAATAATCGGCGCACGTCGTGCCGACGATAGGAATATCGCGCTGAGCCTGCGCCCACGCGACGGCGTGAGTCGAGTGCGTGTGAACAGCCCCGCCGACGCGCTCGAACGCGCGATAAATCGCAAGATGAGTCGGCGCGTCTGTCGAGGGTTTCAAGACGCCGTCGACAACCTTGCCGGTCTCGAGTTCAAGAACGACCATATCGTCAGGCGTCATCGTTTCGTAAGGAACGCCCGACGGTTTGATGACGACGAGCCCCTTCTCTCGGTCAATACCGCTCGCGTTGCCCCACGTGTGAAGCACGAGACCGTAATGAACCAGTTTGAGGTTCGCGTCGAAAACTTCTTGTTTCAGTTCGGAAAGATTCATAACGCTCCGTCGTCAAAAGACGAACGCGACGCTAGGCCGCGCCCGTCCTTTGAAAAAAGCCAACGAGAAACCGATTCTCTCCTCGAGGAGAGAATCGTCGAAAAAGCGACCGTCAACCGATGAAGTAGACGTAAATGCAGACAATAATCGCGATAAGCCCACAGGACGCCAAGACGTCGACCCAGTTCCAACTCGCGCGAGTCTCCGCCTTCTGCTCGACGGTCGCTGTCGCGTACGTCAACCCCTGGAGATGCTCCTGCGTTGGCTTAGGCGTCAGGAAACTCACGCCATAGAGGAGCAAGATGCAAATCACCGTCAGGTAGATGCACATGAACGTGTAACTGGTCGTCGCAAACCACCGAAGGAACGAACCTTCCATAAAGGGCGTAAGTTCGTTGAGGATTTCGCAGCCCAGTCGCGCCATACCGAGAACAAATCCAGCAACTAGCGCGGTAAGACACCCGGCGGCGTTGACGCGACGAGAGAAAACGCCGATGAAGAAGACGGCGAAAATCGGAGGAGCCATGTACGACTGAACGCTCTGGAGGTAGTTGTAAAGCGAACCTTTCATGAGCGCGATCGTCGGGATCCAGAGTAGTCCGAGGAAAACCATGACGCCCGTGGCGAGACGGCCGACCCAAACCATCCGCTTTTCAGACGCGTTCGGGGCGAACTTCTTATAGACGTCCATCGTAAAGAGCGTCGAGCACGAGTTGAAGACGGACGCCAGCGAGCTCATGAGCGCGGCAAGCAGACCGCCGATAACGATACCGCGCATACCGATCGGAAGCACTTCCTTAACGAGTAACGGGAACGCCTGGTTGCCGTCGAAGAGAACCTCGGGGTTGATCTTACCCTGAACGGCAAGACCATATGCGATCATACCAGGCACGATAAATATAAACACCGGCGTGAGTTTAAGATAAGCGCCAAAAATCGTTCCGCGACGCGCGGCGCGCTGATCCTTCGCCGCTAACGTGCGTTGCACAATGTACTGGTCGGTACACCAATACCAAAGACCGACGACCGGCGCGCCGAAAAGCAACCCAAACCAAGGATATTTCGGATGGGAATTCGGTTTCCAAAGGTTGAAATAATCCGCCATCGCGCGAACTCGGCTTGGAACAACAACGTCAATCGTAGGACGCTCGGCGATCAATTCGGCGAAATAGGTGTTCCAAGTCTCTTCGTCAACTCGTCCTCTGATCGAATCAAGTTCTTCTCTCGAAAGGTCGGAAGGAAGAAGATATTTGCCCGTTCGATTCGTGTGCGCGATATACTCTTCGACGTCGATCTCTTCTTCGCCGTCGCCCGGCGCGTTCTCGCCCTCGACGGAAACCGCTTCTTCGACCTTGTTCTCGGCGACGGTCTCGGCGTTATCAGCGGAGTCAGTCTCGGCGACGCTCGTTTCAGTCTTTCCTTCGGCTTCTTCAACGCCCTCTTCTTCGGAAATCTCATTGTCCTCGTCGTCTCTATTGGCGCCGATAACGTCGATCTTCGGACTCACAAGAACAAGGTCGCGAGTTGTCCCATCCGGCAGGGTCTCCTGCAAGACTTCCGCGTCAGGGTCGCCGAACTCTTCTTCGTTGAGAACAATCTTGTAGCCTCCGTACAGACTGGCGTCCTGCGCGACGCTTTTAAGCTCGTTCCAACCGCCGACGTGATGAAGCCCGATGAAGAGTACGCTCGCCGCGCCGATCAGCAGGACGACCGTCTGCAACAGTTCCGTATACAGAACCGCGCGGAGACCGCCAAGAATCGTATAGAGTCCCGTAATCAAAACCATGCCGACCGCGCCGACCCAGAAGTTGCTGATTCCAGGGATGAATTCGACCGGGAACAACGCCTTGAAAACGATGCCGCCCGCGAAAAGCGTAACGGAAATTTTCGTGAATACGTAGGCGACAAGGCTGATTAGCGAGAGAATCCAACGAGCCGAAGGAGAATAACGTTTCTCAAGAAACTCAGGAGTCGTAAAGATGCCGCTCCTTTCATAGAACGGCACCATAATCCAGCCCAGAACCAAAAGACACCACGCATGGAGCTCGTAATGCGCCATCGCCATCCCGTCGCTCGCGCCCGTCCCGGCAAGCCCGACAAGGTGTTCCGAACCAATGTTCGACGCGAAGAGAGACGCGCCGATCACCAGCCATCCCGCCTTTTTACCGGCGAGAAAGTAGTCCTTCGACGACTCGTTCTTCTGGGAGACGACCCACCAAGCAAGTCCGAGCAAAAGGGCGAAATATATCCCAAGCGTCGCCCAATCCCAGTCGTCGAGCGAAGCGCCGAGCGTTTGGGCAAAAAGCAGAGAGTTTGTCATAAAAGTCATGAAGAAACCCAATCAAGCGTTAGAAGTTGCGTCATGGATAATATCTATCGTCCGACCGCGACGTTGCGATCGGACGAGACAAACGAATATGTCAGCGTTTCGACTCGCGAACCGAATCGCGAATCGCAATAAGTTCTTTCATTACGGGATAGAGTTCGATACTCGTCCCTTTAACTCCAAACGAATTATGGAGTTTCATATAGTTGCGGAAGAGTTTTTCGTAAACGGCGGCGGCGCTGGAATTGGGACGATAGACCAAGTCCTTGTATCCAACCGCGTTGCGCTGGGCGTCGTAGATCGAACGAAACGCGCCGCCCGCGACCGCGCCGAAGAGGGACGCGCCGAGCGCGCACGTCTGAGCGCTTCTCGCGATCTTAAGAGGACGATTGAGAACGTCGGCGTAAATCTGCATCGTCATGGGACTCTTTTCCGCGATTCCGCCGCAAACGACGACCTCGTTGATCGTCACGCCGTATTCCTCAAGACGCTCGACGATGGCGCGGGCGCCGTACGCCGTGCCTTCGACAAGCGCGCGATACGTCTCCGCAGCCGTCGTGCTCAGCGTCGCGCCGATAATCGCGCCGGTGAGCGCCGTGTCGACCAGAACGCAGCGGTTGCCGTTGTTCCAATCGAGCGTTAAGAGTCCGCTTTCACCCGGCGCGAGACGCGCGGCGTCTTTTTCAAGTTCAACCAGCGTCTTGCCTGTCTGCGTATACTGCGCGGGCGCGAGAGATCGTTCAAACAATCGAAAAATATCGCCGACGGCGGACTGCCCCGCTTCGATCCCGTAGCAGTCGGGAAGCACTGAGCCGGGAACGCCCCCGCAGACGCCGGGAATCGTCTGAAGAGGCGCGTCAAGCGGGAGCGTCGTGACATCGCATGTGCTCGTCCCCATGATCTTAACGAGCGAACCGGCGGAGACGCCGGCGCCCACCGCGCCCATATGACAGTCGAACGCGCCGACGGCGACCGAAGTCCCCGCCGCGAGTCCCGTTTTTTGAGCGATTTCTTCCGTCAGAAAACCGGCGACTTGGTCCGCCGTTTTCGCCTCGTTATTGAAGCGTTCGCGTAGCGGAACGAGCCGCGAGTCGAGCGACGCGAGAAACTCCGCGCTCGGAAGCCCGCCGTGACGCGACTCCCACATCGCCTTGTGTCCCGCTCCGCAGACCCCGCGAAGCAGTTTCTCCGGCTTCGTATTGCCCGTGATATACGCGGGAATAAAGTCCGCGAGTTCGACCCAAGAATACGCGGCGTCAAAAACTTCGGGATTTTCGCGTTGACAATGCCAAATCTTCGCCCAATACCATTCGGAACTGTAGACGCCGCCGCAACGTTCAAGATACCCGTTTCCAAGCTCGTAAACGCGTTTTGTGATCGCGTCCGCCTCTTCAATCGAAGTATGATCCTTCCACAACCACGCGTTCGCGGCGGGAACGTCGGCGAATCTCTCCTGAAACGCCAGCGGAATCCCGTCGACGTCGACGGGAAGAGGCGTGGACCCCGTCGAATCGACTCCGATTCCCGCGACAAGTTCCGGCGCAAACGCCCCGGACGGACCGGGTTTCGCGTCGCGAGCCTGCTCCACCGCCTCGCGTACTGCCTGACAGAAGCAGTCGACATAGTCGCGAGGACTCTGACGCGCGAGCGTCGGCTGATTGTGGTCGAGAATAATCCCCATGTCGCCCGTCGGATAGTTCACGACCGAAGTCGCGACCTCGGTTCCGTCCGCAAGATCGACGATCAAAGCGCGAACGCTGTTTGTTCCGTAATCAACGCCAATGGCAAACTTCTTCTTTTCGGGGGCGACGTCGTTCATTTTGTCATCCTCATGGTTTTCCGGCATAACGGGTTGGGTGGGAAAGACCCCCCTAACGCTTGTGTCTTTGCATTTTCCCCAATCGCGAGACGGGAAAGCTAAGGTATATTGTCAATTCTGAAAACGCAGTCGTCAACAAGAAAGAACGCAAAAAAATATCGTTTTTGCGAAATCCGTAAAAAAACGACGTCTGCGACGCTATAAACGCCGCAAACGTCGCAGGTTACCGTCAATCGAAACGGGAGTCAGCGAACGCTTCGAACGCGCTTCGTTTTCTCTGCGCTAACGCCCGCCTTAAACGCGGGAAGCGCCGCTTTCGCCGTCGATTCGGTTAAATTAAAAATCGTGAAGCCCTGCGCGCCCGCTTCCCGCGCGATTTTCGCTTGAAGAACAACCTCTTCGGGGGTCATCGAAATGCCGGTCGCGGTCATGCCGATACCGGGATAAATCGGAACCTTTCCTTTGACATAAGGAAGCTGGCGCTCGACGTAACCCTTGAAACCTCCGGGATCGCTCGTGTAGTCCATCGGACAGACGAAATCCAGCCAGCCTTTGTCGACCCACATTCCCCAATCTTGTCCGATCGAGTCTTTAACGCCAGGATAATTCGGGAAGACGGCGGCAGAGATTTGAATATCCGGACGCCGCACGCGCAAAGATTCGTTGACCTCGCGAACGAGCGCGGTTATCTGATCGCAACGCCACTGTTTCCACGCTTTGCTTGCGTCGGAGTCTCTTCGAACAAACCGGACGAAATCACCTTGAATATCCTTACCTGTCGCCTCTTTATACGCGGCGGCGAAACGTTCGCGACAACCGTCGCAGAAACAGGAATCGTCGTCGGGAAAACGGATGTAGTCGAAATGAACGCCGTCGACGTCATAGTTAAACGCGACCTCCTCGAGCGCCGCTTTTTGAAGCGCGCGATTTAGCGGATTAGACGGACAGAGCCACGGTTTCTCGTCGCCTGCCGAGTCGCGTTGGAGCCTGCCCTCCTCGCTCATCTTATCAAGGAACCATTTCGGCGAATTCGACGCGTTGAAACAAACCATCCAAGCGTGAACCTCAACTCCGTATTTTTTACCGGCGGCGACCGCCTGCTTGATTTGATCGCCATATTGTTCGACGACGGGAGCTACGGGCAGAACTTTACTATCGTAATACGCGGCGCCGCCCCAGAGCATATTGGGGATCACGCCGTTAAAACCGGCGTCGGCAAGCGCTTTCATAGAACGATCCCAGTCGCCGCGCCAGATTCCGCAACCGGAATGTTCCCACCAGAGTCGACCTTCGCCAGAACGCGACGGCTGAGCGGCGCAGAATTCGTCGACAAGTTTCGATCTGATTTCGAGAAGAATCGCGTCGAGTCGACGGAGTTCAAGAAGGTTCGGGCTATTGTCGCCAACGGCAAGGAGCGTCGCGACGTCGACGATTGATTTCTCTTTCGCGGCAAGTTCCTTCTTAAGACGCTTTAACGTCCCGGCGCGAACGCTTGTCGTGTCGGCGTATGGTTCGGCTCCGATAGAAAAGAGAGAAAGCCAATCTCGACGAACGACGCTTCGGGCGATTTCAGGAGAGATCTCGAATCCGAGAGCGGTAAGGAGCGCTTTCTTCGCGTCAAATCCTTCGCTCATAAGGACGTGAGAACAGTACATCCCGTTTCCACTAAGAACGATCGCCGGATAGTTCGTCACCTTGCCGTCCGTCGTCTGCCACAGCGCCAACGCTCGCGCTTTATTGCCGCCAATCAAAGGAGAAATTCGAGACGATTGAAACTCTTCGTCTGGCGAGACGTCGAAAAGATTCCACGAATTTTGCGGCAAAAACTCGGGAAGAACGGCGTCGTTTCTTTCGGCGTCGGAAAGAACCTCGGAAAGAACTTTCATTCCCGCGAGTTCGATTTTCTCCTGTTTACAACTCACAAAGCCTTTGACCTTAACGCCAACCTTTCGGAGAAGCTTTTCCGGCGCGTTATAGCAGAGGATGAGAAAACCGCCGTCGTCAACATACTGGCAGAGCGAATCGATCGTTTCGTCGGAAAGTTTGCCGCCAATCGCAAGGATTACGGCTTTATAGGAACCGAGGACGTCAGGAGTCGCGTCGTTTACGTCTAGACGTTCGCAAGGAAGTCCGCACCGTGAGAAGAGATTCGCCGTCAAGTTAATGTAATTCAGGTCGGAACCTTCGTATCCGTCAAGCGCTGCAAACGAGCAACGCGTCGCGCGAAACGCGCGAAACGTAACGGCTGCGTTCGCCTCGCCCCCGTGCCAAAAGGAAAAACGAACAAGATCGACCTCCTCTAAACCGTCGGGCTCGCCTTCCGTCCTCGCGCCTCGAGAAGAAAAGAGAATCGCGACGCGACCGTTTCCGCCACGCGTCGTCTCGCCGGTCATGCTATACCACCCGTTCCCGCTGTGAAAATAAAGCGTGACGGAACCGATCGCCGAAGGATCGTCCACATCGACGAGAAGTTCGTAGTTGGAAAACTTTGTGCAATCCGTCTTAAAGGGGAGATCGAGATAGCCGCGATCAAGCTCTGGCTTATCCTTAAAAGGCAGTTTCAGCACGTTCTTTTCGACGTTGAAATCAATCAGCTCGACGAGGTTGGCGCCGTAAAAGGAATCAAAAAAATCCTCCGAAAGAAGAAGATTTTGAGCCGTCTCTTCCGTGAAACGATTCTCTTCGGCAGTCGCCGGATCGCCTCCGAAAACGTTGAAAAGAAACGCTGCGCAGGCGAAAATCGCCAACACTATACGTTGCATCGTTTTTTCCTCATATGCGTAGTTAAAACAAGGTCGGTCGTCGCGTCAAACACGCTCATTCGCCAAGCGTCGTTCCCTCGGTTTCTTTTTCAATCGAGGCGTTTTCAAACGCGATACGACGTTCGCGATCTCTACGGAACGTACAGAAGGCGGCAAGCCCAACGCAGAACGCGCCGACAATCCATGTCATTCCGAGGACGATAAACGAGTATTTATACCCCATATCTATCCCGAATTGTTTGACAAAAGCGCCGACCATCTGACTCGACCACGCGCCGATAATAAACGCGAAGAAAATCATAAACCCAACCGTCGTCGAACGATATTTTGACGGAATCGTCTCGAACACGGACGCGTGAGTGTTGCATTCGTAGAAACCGCGACACGCGCCCATAAGGAAGAAAAGCGCGTAAACGGCGGAAACAGAGCCGACGGAACCGATAAAGGCGACCGCCGGCGCGCCGAGCGCCATCGCGACGAACTGCTGCTTAGGGCGGTAAGTCGGACGCGTTTTCGCGATATGATCGGAGAGCCATCCGCCGAGATAGATGCAACCAAACGCGGCGATATGGTGCCAAAACATGCCGTTAAAACCGGCGGACGTCTGACTCAAGTTAAACTTCTCTTGAAGAAACTTCGGCACGACGTTTAGATACGCGTTGTTGACGAAAACGATTGCGGTAAAGCCGACGGTCAACAGCAGCGCGGACGGATTGCGGAAGATCATCTTAAGAAATTCGACGACGGACGGTTTTTCCTCAGTTTTGGGAACGTCAATCTCGGTTCCCTCGGCAAACTTAACCGTTGAAGGATCCTTCAGTCGGAAAATAAGCAAGATTCCAATAACGATGCTCGCCGCGCCGAAAGTCCAGAACGTCCCGCGCCAGCCGAAATGTTCGCAGATCCACGCGGCGATAAAACCGCTGAAAATGACGCTCAGGTACACAGCCGTTTGGTGAACCGAAAGAGCGATTGCTCGCGTTTCCTTGTGGTACGACGCGATTAAACTCGTTGACGCCGGTCCGTAAAACGCCTCGGCGACTACCAGTCCGATGCTGTTGAAAATAATCATCCCGATGAGACCGGTCACGCAACCGGTACAGATTGTCGCGACGCTCCAGCAGAGAAGACATCCGATGAGAAGTTTCTTTTTGTTGAATCTATCCCCGACATAGCCCGCAAAAGGAACGATCAGCGCCATCAACGTAAACATTACGGTTCGCGTCGAATACAACTGACTGTCCGAAAAACCCAAGGCGTCTTGAATTGAAGTCGCGACAATGCCGTAGATTGCGCGATCCGACTGATGGAAAAAATACGCCAAGAAAAGAAGGATTAGCAATTCCCAGCGGTACATAGGAGAAATCGTCTTAGCGCGTTTCATCTCGAAGTCAAGCCTCTCTTCACTTTCCCAAATTAGGTTGGTTTTTTCATTTTCTTGGGGCGTGTCTAACGGACGCTCCTTAACAAGCGACACAGAAGTCGCGCGGCATGCCTAAACAATGACGTGAAACGTCAAAAAACGAGGCGACGCGAAAAAAAGCGTCGGTTTGCAGGCGCGTTTGTAGTTTTTCCGTCAGGAGTTAACCCAATATTCGCGTAACCACGACGCGGCAGTTTCAGGAGAAACGGGATTAATATCGATTCCGCTTCCATATTCATAACCCGCTTTTTTAACAAGACTTGGAATAATCGTTATTCGTGGACGAAACACACAAACAGCGTCTTCGAGTTTAGGATCGACGCAATAAGGCGCGTTTGTCATAACGACGTTATAGTCAAGGAGCGCGGACTCGCTCGAACTAATTTTTTCATAGACCTTTTGCAAGGCTAGAATTGCGTTTCGCGCCGTAAGCGCAAGCGCGTCAAGAATACCGTCGTCATAATCCTCAAAAGCTTTATCAAATCTCGGACATATTTCGAGTTGTCCAGGAAAGCGGCTTGCATAGGGGCAGTAAATGACAAAAGAATCAGACGCGGCGACAACGCGCCGACCGTCCTCCATTTCTGCGCGTAAAAGCGCCTCCCAGTAAGATTCTAGTTCGCCGACGTTCCGGCGGTTTTCCTCGTAATGGGCGACGCGTTCCAGCTGAAAACGAACGTCGTCCGGAATCAAAGTACTGGCGACAACTTGACAATGCGAGTGAGGTTGCGACGCCCCGGCCCCAACGCCAACATTCTTGAAAAAGAACGCGTGCGCAAAACGTCCCGACGCGCGAAATTCGCGCAAACGACTTTGAAAAAGCCGAAACACAAGACAGACCTCAAGTTCCGTCGCTTCTCCCCAACCGCGAATATGTCGACGGGAATCGACGACGACTTCATGACGTCCGTTCGCCTCGAACTTTTGAAAGAAACGTTCCGAGACAGGGAGAACGCCAGAACGAAACCGACGACGCAATTGGCAAAAATCCGTAGCGTCGACAACGTGTTCAGAAACACGAAACGCAGGATACTTATTTTCAAACGCACGAACGCGCCAATAGGCGCCTTGGACGTCGTTGCAATCGTCGCAAGTCGTAACGATAAAGTCGTCTGGAAAATCGCCTTGCGAATGAGATTCAGGAAGTAAAACGGCGGCGACCGTCGGAGTCGTAAGATTTTCGTTTCCGGGACAGAACGCGCACTTAAAACAAGCGGTTCCGTCGCGTGGCGCGACGGAAGCGCAATTTGAGCCGTTGTTTTCAAGGTCTGACGGTCGTTCGCTTCGTCCTTCGGCGACCAGAACCCATCGCTCCGTCAGCGGATCAAGCCGAAATTCAGAATCATAAACCTGCGTTTCGCGCGAAGCGCTAGGCGATCCTTCGCTACTCAAGGGCCATTCTCCCATTCATAGGTTCGCGTCGCAAAACCGACGAATTTGCGACGTAAAAACCCGCCTCTGTGGACGACCGCGCCGTGTTGCGACGCAGACGCCGGACAAAAGCGGGCTTATTAAAAAACCGTCAAACCGACGCCGAAAAGGTGTCGTTCGTTAAAGAATCTACGCTATCAGCGCGTAACCGTGTGATAAACGCGACCGACGCCAGGGACGCTGATCTTGAAACGACCCTGCTCGTCTGGCATATTCCACGGAGTTCCGTCCCAGTCGTAAGAGCTCGGACGATAAGACATGTCGGACTTGAGAAGATCGTCCCATGTGATCTTCTTGCCCGTGTAGCACGCTTCGCGCGACATGATTCCCATCATCGTCGCCTTCGCCATGTAGTCGCCGTTGTTGATCGTGTCGATCTTGCCGCGAATCGACTTGTAAAGTTCGATATGTTCGAGCGTGTACATATCGGAACTGACGGGCTGTTGCTCGTATACGACTTTGCCGTCGAGATCGGTAATACGACCGCGACCAAGAATTCGCGCAAATCCCTTCGTACCGGCAAAGTAAGCCTGATTCTCGCCCCAGCAACCGTCTTGCTGACGGCAATACGAGTAAAAAGTCGTGCCGTTCGGATATTCGAAGACGGACGCCATCGAGTCGTAGATGTCGCCATATTCCGGCTGCTCGGTGCGTTGCATACGAGCGCCGAGACCGTAGCATGTGGCGGGAGGAACGTCGCCCATCGCCCAGAGGCCCTTGTCGAGGGTATGAACGTGCTGTTCGATATTGAAGTCGCCGGAAAGCCACGCGTAGTTGTACCAGTTGCGAACCTGCGCCATCATCTCCGTGTCGCCCTCTTGGCGCGGACGCGTCCAGAGTTTGCTGGTCAGGTAGGTCAGGCGAGCGGACGTAATATCGCCAATCGCGCCGTCGCAAACGCGCTGCATAATATCCTTGACGTTCAGATCATATCGCCAGCAAAGACCGGAAACAAGCGTGAGTCCCTTTTCCTTGGCAATCTTCGAAGATTCCATAACGGACTTGATCCCGAGCATGTCAGTCGCAACCGGTTTCTCGCAGAAAACGTGTTTACCCTGTTCGACCGCATAGGCGAGAGAACGATAACGGAAACCCGGCGATTCGCAAAGAAGAACAAGATCAGAAGCCTCGACGACAGACTTGTACGCGTCAAGACCGGCGAAAACGCGATCTTCAACGTCGATACGATCCTCAAACGCCGTCTTTAGTCCTTCCACGGCGCCTTGCGCGTTCGGCATAAACGCGTCGGCGACTGCGACAATT
>JAEEGL012410766.1_pt1 | contig 12772 bp, 7 predicted proteins | sample 9134231 | NCBI WGS metagenome assembly JAEEGL01 (sample SAMN16246548, study PRJNA631951) | gut metagenome | biome: gut microbiome; feature: rumen; material: fiber-attached | host: Bos | place: Iran: Karaj | collected 2018-10 | reverse complement strand
TTCTCTATCACATCCATCACATACTTATCATCTGGTGAAAACTCAGCTGATATGTAATGTATGTAATTATCGTCTGCTCTGAAGTACCAGACAAACAGATACCTGTTACAATCAGGGTAGTAACAATATATCTTGTTACAATCATATCCTCCAATCGTGCCTCTGGCTCCTTCCAGATTCTCAGCACCAGTGGAATCACAATATGCCATACTTTCCTGCGTCAGGTCATCTAAGTCCCTATCCATATCATATGTGACCATTGTTATTATTGCAGAGTTTGTAACTGTTGTTGCCTGATCAGCTGCTACAACCTGTTCTCCCTTTATGCCACCACCTGCTTCTTCAAACCTAACCCATTCTCCTTCCGAAAGATCTATATATCCGTTAACATCACTGCCAACTTGTGTGATTCTTTCAGTTTTATCTGTGATGAACAAATCAGAATTATCTTCTGTTAATGCTTCTGTTTTCTTTTCTTCTTCAGATGACTGCTTAGCCATGGATACTATACCATTTCCATCAAACTTGTCATCGGAACATCCAGATAACACCCCCATTGATAAAATAACTAGTAATACTGTTCCTAATGTCTTTTTTCTCATCCCTTACTTCTCCTTCATTGAATTTCCCAGTCCCTGAGTTATCGGCTCCAGAAAGTAACTCATTACGCTCCTTGTTCCTGTTTTTATCTCCACAGAACCCGTAAGTCCTGATATGACATTTATATCTTCCGGTACTTCAGTAATCTGTATCTTTACAAGATACACACTTCCCATATCTTCATTCGCAAAAGAGCTAGGGCTTATATAAGATACTTTCCCATTCACTGTACCGAATCTGTTATATGGATAAGCTTCTAGCTTTATCTGTACATCCATGCCTGTTTCTATATCTGCTATATCCATATTTTTGACATAACAGTCCATCTCTAAAGCTGCGCCATCCGGGACAATCGTTATAAGCTGCGTTCCTGCCGCTGTATACTGACCGATAGTATTTACATCTATGCTGTTTACATACCCTGATACAGGTGCTGTTATCATCTGTCCGCTTTCTGCAAGTTCATACTTTTCTATATTAGCTTCAGTTTCGGCAAGCTTAGTTCTTAGCTCACTAAGTTGCTGATTGATTCCTGTTATATACTTTGATTTTGCATTATCTATCTTAAGCTCTGCCTCAGTTACCGCAAGCTCGTTCTGTTTTATCTTCAGTTCCTGTGACTCTCTCTGTCTTGAAGTACCCGAAGACTTATATTCCTCAAGCTGAATATCAGCCATCTCCATATTAAGCTTTGCTGTTTCGAGTTCTCCTTCCAGGACATCAAGTTCACTATGATAACTGATATCACTGTTAACTATTCCCATTACGGCATTCTTTGATTCTCCGTCATAGGAATCAACCGTAAGATACTGAAGTTCAACGCCAAGCAATACCTTTGAATATATATCGATCTCATCTTTTAGAATCTGTCTCTCGCAATAAAGCTTATCTATATCGATAGATAAACTATCAGTGTCCATTTCTATAAGAACATCTCCCGTATTCACGTAATCTCCTTCACGCACGTTGATGGATGAAATCGTCCCTCCGGACGCTGTCTGTACTATACTCAGCTTTCCCTGGGGCATGATAGTTCCGCTTGCTGTAACAACCACATCGACCCTTGATAAACACGCCCATAGTATAGCAACTACAACAAGAGTAAATATCGTATATATAATGATTGTTCCGACTTTGTTGGCAGGTTTCTCAATTATCTCAAGCATTGACGGCATGAAGTCATATTTCAATCTGTTATCACGCCTTTTCTCTGCCTTTAGAAGATATTCTGCAGCAGTTGTTTTTTCATTCTCAGCCATTTACATCACCCCTCTGCTGCATATGATAAAGGTCACTATATAGTCCGCCCTTTTCCAAAAGATTCTCATGAGTATCATATTCCATGAGACTACCTCTATCTATCGTCATTATCTTATCCGCATCACGAAGAGTTGATAATCTATGGGCTATTATAAGAACTGTTCTTCCTCGACATATGTCTTTTAGATTATGCTGGATGATACTTTCCGATTCATAATCAAGTGCGGATGTAGCTTCATCAAATATCAGAATTCTCGGATTACCAAGGATTGCTCTCGCTATAGCTATCCTCTGCTTCTGTCCTCCCGAAAGTCCGACTCCCTTTTCACCTATAACAGTGTTGTAACCATCTGGAAGTTCAAGTATGAAATCATGAGCTCCGGCTATTTTAGCAGCATTTATAATCTGATCCATTGTAGCCTGAGGCATATGAATAGATATGTTTTCAGCTACAGATCCATTAAACATAAAGTTTTCCTGAAGCACTACTCCGATCTGTTTTCTAAGCATTTCCGGATTAACAAGAGAGATATCCATACCGTCTATGGTTATCTTTCCTCCCTCTGGTATATATAATCTCTGAATAAGCTTTGAGATTGTACTCTTTCCCGAACCACTTCTTCCTACTACTCCAACCACCGTTCCTTCATCAATGGTGAAGCTCATATCTTTTATTACTTCTCCGCCCTGGGGATTATATCTGAATCTCACCTTATCGAAGGCTATGGTACCCTTAAGCTTTGGAAGAGCAATCTGATTGTTACTGAGCACCGGTTCCGTAGGAGTGTTGAATATATCTCCGATACGCTTAACAGAAAGAGAAGCCTGCTGATATTCCTGCCAGAGCTGTACCAGTCTGAGAACAGGTCCGCTTACTCTTCCCGACAGCATTCTGAAGGCAACCAGCTGTCCAACACTGAAATTTCCTTCCATTACGGCCTTAGCACCAAAATAAAGTATAAGAAGATCGAATACCTTCTGTATAAACTGACCTATCTGACCTGCCGTTGCAGATACCATAGATGTCTTATAACTAGCTCTTACATAATCAGACTGCAGGTCACCCCACTTTTCTTCAAACTTATTCTCAAGTGCAAAAGACTTTACTGTCTGTACACCCGTGACAGATTCAACAAGAAAAGACTGTGTATTGGCTCCAGCCTCAAACTTTTCATCAAGTCTTTTCTTGAAAAGCGGCGTAACTACAGCTGAAAGGACGGCATATACCGGTATGGAACATATGACTATAACCGTCAGAAATCTGCTGTAACAGAAAAGAACAACTATATAAACTATGACAAAGACCACATCTATCATCGAAGAAAGCGGTGTTCCTGTAAGAAAGTTTCTTATAGTATCCAATTCTCTTACTCGTGCTACTGTATCTCCGACTCTTCTTGATTCGAAATACTTCATAGGTAATCTGAAGAGATGTCTGAAGAGTCTGTAACTAAGTATTACATCGATTCTGTTTGTTGTATGGGTAAATACATAGTTTTTTGCCATGCCAAGAATAAGCTCATAGATATAGACTATCGCTATACCTATTGCCAGTACGTTAAGCGTTGACATACTCCTGTGAACAAGTACTTTGTCAACAACTACCTGAGTCATGACAGGCGTAAGTATTCCCAGTATCTGTACAACAAATACTGCGATCAAAACCTGTATGAATTCTTTCTTGAATTTTAAAATCGTTGGAATAAACCATTTGAAACTGAATACTGCTTCTCTGTCAACTATACCTTTCTGCTTAATGAGTATAGCTGTTCCTTCCCAGAGTTCGTTCAGTTCGGTCGATGTGAGAACCTCCGTCTTATTCTCTGACGGAGTGAAGATCATATATTTATCATCTTTTGATCTTGCTATTATAAAGAATTCTCCGTTTTTATCCTTTGCGATAAGCGGAGATGTAACTGTACCGAGTTTATCGGCTGTAAGTGAATAAAGTCTAGCTTTTAACTTGCACTTTTTTGCAGCTTCTATGATATGAAGCTCATTCATTTTTTCTGAACTTTTAAGTGCAACCAAATCTTCTACCTGTTCATTAGTTACAGGTATTCCCATAAATTTGAGTACAACTAAGAAGCATGACAGCCCACTGTCAATCGGATGTCCCATCTTAAAAACCTGTCCCCCCGCCATTCAAGTCTATAACTTAATGCCTTGCCCAAGTCGGAAACTTAAGCCAGTTAAGTATATCATATATAAGATTTCTTAACAATTGGATGTTTGAAAAAATAAACGAATAGCACATCTATAAAATATAAAATCCCTGCCGGAACATTTCCGACAGGGATAACTGATCTTAACCGGTTTACAGACTTTCGTGGAAAGTTCTGTTGATTACATCGAGCTGCTGCTCTCTTGTAAGGTTGATGAACTTAACCGCATAACCCGATACACGGATAGTAAAGTTTGCATATTCAGGCTTCTCAGGATTCTCCATGATATCCAGAAGTGTATCACGGCTGAATACATTTACATTCAGATGATGAGCTCCCTGATCGAAGTATCCGTCCATTGCATTTACAAGATTATCTACTCTCTCTTCCTCTGTATTTCCGAGTGCGGATGGGTTCATGGACTGAGTATTTGATATACCGTCAAGTGCCCATACGTAAGGAATCTTTGCTACAGAGTTAAGTGAAGCAAGAAGTCCCGACTTCTCAGCTCCGTAGCTTGGGTTAGCACCCGGTGCAAGCGGAGTCCATGCTCTTCTTCCATCCGGCATGTTACCTGTAAACTTACCGTATACAACATTTGATGTAATGGTAAGAATAGATGTTGTAGGCTCTGAGTTACGATATGTATGTCTCTTCTTGATATCATCAAGGAAGGTCTTCAGAAGCCATACACCGATGCTGTCAGCTCTGTCATCATCATTTCCGTACTTAGGGAAATCACCCTCTACCGCATAGTCAACAGCGAAGCCGTCCTCATCACGGATAACCTTAACCTTTGCGTACTTGATAGCAGAAAGTGAATCGATAACATGTGAGAATCCTGCTATACCTGTTGCAAATGTACGGCGTACATCTGTATCTATAAGAGCCATCTCAGCTGCTTCATAGTAATACTTATCATGCATATAATGTATGAGATTGAGGATATTTACATAGAGGCCTGCAAGCCAATCCAGCATAAACTCAAATCTCTCAATAACTTCATCGTAATCCAGATATTCTGAAGTGATAGGTCTTGCAGCCGGTCCTACCTGAACCTTTGACTTGGCATCCACACCACCGTTGATAGCATAGAGCAGGCACTTTGCAAGATTTGCTCTTGCTCCAAAGAACTGTATCTCCTTACCTGTCTGAGTTGCGGATACGCAGCAGCAGATAGAATAATCATCTCCCCATACCGGCTTCATGACATCATCATTCTCATACTGGATAGAACTTGTCTTAACCGATATTCTTGCAGCATATCTCTTGAATGCCTCAGGCAGCTTTGATGAATAAAGTACTGTAAGGTTCGGTTCCGGTGAAGGTCCCATGTTCTCAAGTGTATGAAGGAATCTGAAACAGTTCTTCGTTACATGAGGACGTCCGTCATTACCGATACCGGCAACCTCAAGTGTAGCCCATACAGGATCGCCTGAGAAAAGCTCGTTGTATGACTGGATTCTTGCGAACTTAACCATACGAAGCTTCATAACAAAATGATCTATAAGTTCCTGAGCCTGAGCCTCTGTAAGGATGCCCTTCTTCAGGTCTCTCTCAATAAATATATCAAGGAATGTTGATACACGGCCGACTGACATAGCAGCACCGTTCTGAGTCTTAACAGCAGCGAGATATCCGAAATACAGCCACTGAACAGCTTCCTTAGCAGTCTTAGCAGGCTTTGAAATATCACATCCGTAAATCTCAGCCATCTTCTTCATACCCTGAAGAGCCTTGATCTGCTCTGCAAGCTCTTCGCGCTGACGTATGATATCGTCTGTCATAACGCCATGTCCGCAGTTCTTCTTATCTTCCTGCTTCCACTCGATAAGCTGATCTATACCGTAAAGAGCAATTCTTCTGTAATCGCCTACGATACGTCCACGTCCGTAAGTATCAGGAAGTCCTGTAACAATGTGGCTTCTTCTTGCGGCACGCATTTCATCTGTATAAGCATCAAAAACAGCCTGATTATGTGTTTTGTGATACTCTGTAAATACCTTGTGAAGATCCTTGTTTGGCTCATAACCATACATGGTAAGTGCTTCTTCAGCCATCTTGATTCCACCGAATGGCATAAATGCACGCTTCAGCGGCTTATCTGTCTGAAGACCTACTATCTGCTCAAGATCCTTCATGGATTCATCAATATAACCCGGTCCGTAAGAAGTAAGTGAAGACACGATCTCTGTCTCCTCTTCAAGCACTCCGCCCTTCTTATGTTCTTCTCTCTGAAGCTCCTGAAGTCTGCCCCAGAGTTTCTCTGTCGCCTCTGTCGGTCCCTCAAGAAAGCTCTCATCGCCTAGATATGGTGTATAGTTATTAGCTATAAAATCCCTTACGTTACACTCCTCTTTCCAGAGCCTTCCCGTAAATCCATCCCATTCTTCAAAGCTAAGCATTAAATCTTTTTGCATAATACATCTCCCAGAAAAAAATATCGTTAATAGTGTCTAACTATGATAAGTTATATAAACGTTAATTAAAAACTGTACTATAACCTTAACACACTATAAGTTGTTATTCAAATCAAAAAAAATGCAATTTTCCTACTATTTTTTGTGTAAAATGTGAGTGTCCTGCTTCCCGCATAAAAAAAGAGACAGCCTGGTCTTAAGACCGACTGTCTCATAAAACTCTTATTTATTAACCTCATCTATATGAAGACCAAAGTAATTTCCGCCACTTGTAACCTTCTCATATGCTGTCTTCATCTCTTCGAAATTCTCCAGCATATTTGGACGTACGCCCATGTAGAAGCTGTCAACGGATATCTGAAGCTCACCAGGGTTCATGGTTATTGAATCCGGATCCTCATTATATGGTGAAGTCACAAGAATATCTCTCATAGCCTGACTAAAGTAAGGCATTGTTTCAGGAAGAGATATGAACTTCTTGTTGAGAACCTGCTTATCTATACCCTTAACCAGGTTGCAGAGCTTCTTCTTCTGAGTCTTCTCAAATGCACCTTCCACGAAAGCCTTAGCAGCTCTCTTCATGGTGTCTTTACGAAGATCATTATCCTTTGAAACAAAGACAAAGTTAAGCTCTGATACTGTAGGCTGCTCATCTGCAAATGCATTGTAGATAAGCTTCTCCGGAGCAAATACACCGATTCCTGTAAGGAAGTTTCTGTATATTCTCTCCATCTCCTGACTTACAGGAACGAGTCTGTCGTTATCCAGATCGCTTTCATGATTTACCATGAAATTGATAAGTCCTGTCTTCATCTGATCTACTTTGTCATCAGTGATATAGTCCTTTGGAAGGAACTCTGAACGCTTTGCTGCCTTAAGAAGGAATCCTGTGATCCTGCGTCCGTCTGCTGCAAGGCCATTAATAGCTGCATTAAGATCTGCACCGAACTGACTATAGATATCATCTAACTGCTCTGCTCTATGACGAAGCTGTCTTATGATATCTCCCAAAACATCCTGCTTGTTCAGCTCTTCCATTATCATATTTCTTTCCTTGGCAAGAGTGTCCTTGATGCTGGCTTCATAGTAACCATTCTCAGTTTCCTTCTTTGCCGATGGGAAAGTGAAGAATCTCTTCTTAACGATCTCAAGGATAGACTCTCTGATTCTCTCATACTCACTAAATGGGCTGTAGTTATTGAGAGCTGTTTCAAGAGACCTGATCTCCTGGATCATTCCCTGATCTTCTTCAACACCACCTATTCCTCTGGCACCTATCATGCGAAGAGTAACAAATGGTCCAAACTGCTTAAGATACTTATCTATATGTCCATCCAGGGAAGATGTAAGCTTAATTCTCATGGATTTAACTATTACAGGTATCTCAGCTTTGATAGATTCAAGAAGCTTTGGAATAACTGTACTGAAATCATCCGTTCCCTTCTTGATTGCCTTATATGGCTGTTTGTGGTACTGACCAACCTTTATAAGTCCGTTTACATTAAGGTTTATCTCATCTCCCGGTTCTCCGCCGAAGAATGCCTTAAGTTCACCAAAGGTATCGTCCACATCCTTCTTGATATTTTCATCTTTTTCAGGCATCTCATAGAGCTTCTTCTCAGCAAGAGCAAATACTTCCTGCTCACAGATATTCTCTATCTCACGTATAGGAATCTTATAATCAGACTCCTTGATAACCTTGAAGAATCCCACACTGTTCTGTTCGAAGAAAGAATCACGGATCAGCATACGTGTATCTGTTCCGTCCGTTCCGTCCACATACTTATTGATGGAGAGTTTCTGAAGGAAATATGCTACATCATTGAAGATTACATGCTCAGGAACATATCCCTGTTCATCCTTCTTTCCTGATACAAGAATACATGCGTCAAAGATGTTATCTCTCATGGAGAACTTATGTGTAGTACTCTCAAATGTATAGCTCTCGCCTGTATATGCTATCTGCATAAAACGGCTCATCTCTTCAAGAGTTGCATGTGAATTTGCAAGAAGAAGAGTTCTCTTATCCTCATCATCATAAATAGCCTTGTTAGCAAAAAGCGCATCCGGAGTGATGAGACATCCTCCCACTCTGAGATCCTTCCACTTCCGTGACTTTCCATATGCCTTGATATTATATGTTACGTCAGCAAGGATACCACTTCCGGTACCTCCACAGGTACTTGATACAATAATGATATCCAGCTTTCCGCCTTCTGATCTGTTATATAATTCTTCAAGTTTTTCAAAAAGAAGAATTCTTATATCTTCATATGCATTGGAGAACATGAGTCTTCCAATCTGACGATTTCCCTCTGCACCTGAAGTACCAATAGTTACTCTAGGGAAATCCGGACTCATCCACTTTGCGAGTGATTCCTGAACCGGCATACTGTTAAAGCCTCTTGTCATTATGTCCCCTAAGTTTGGTCTGTATATACTAAGGACCTCAAGAGCATTAAGACCATAACCTTCCTTGCTGTCCTTTATTGTAGCTTCCATTGCCGGAATATCTGAATCAAGCAACAGATAGTTAATATTATCCTCGCGTGTGATGCTGCCCATCATCATGCGTTTAAGAGCTGTAACTACTTTACCGCCTACACCGCCAAGTCCAATAACTAAGAGATTTCCGTTGAAACGATTTTCATTCTCAACCTTGCTGAAAATGCGAACATGCTTAAGTTTATTGAACTCTTCCTTTTGTGTATCTATAAGAATCATGTGACTTCTCCTCGTTATGCTATATAAACCCTCAAAACATTGTATCACAAACTTCTGTAAATTTACACAATAAACTTAAGAACTTTTGGTAAAATTTACATATTGTTAACATATGATAGATTTCAGATTACTTTTAAGGTCATCTATCCCTTTAAAAAGCATTCCGGTCATACCGAGAGCGTTTGCTGCATCGATATTTATCTGCCTGTCATCAACAAATATGCTTTCCGTAAGATCCACTCCGAATCTCTTTTCGAGTAATTTGTAAAATTCCGGATCCGGCTTCATCATCTTCTCTTTGGATGAAATGAGATATCCGTCCGTAAGAGGAAGAAATCTGAATTTCGGCCAATGCATATCCGCCTGTGTTTCGGGATAATTGGAGAGAACATAAACCTTTAATCCTTTTGCCTTAAGCTCTCTCACGAGTCCTTCCGAATAATCGTATTCTCTGATTATATTGTCGATATTATCCCAGAAGAGGTTCATCTGTCTTTCATACTGCGGAAGTTCGCTTATAAAATGAGCTTTCGCTTCCTTGTCATTTACAAGGCCATTGTCCATCAGTTTCCAATATTCCGAAAAAACAACTTTCTCCGAAAGTTCTTCTATAGTTTCCTTATCGAATCCCAGATCTGTCATATATTCTCTGTATCTGAAATCCGCAAGCACCATTCCCACATCAAAAACTACATTCTTAATCATCTGCATATCTCCTCGCTGTCTAAAATAATTGTGAACGGGCCTTCGTTTACCAGGCTGCACTTCATGGATGCACCAAAGATTCCTGTGCCTATTCTCTCTTCTCCGAGAGCAGCCTTGCACCTGTCTACTATATAATCATACAGTTTCTCTGCATGTTCTGCGCTTCCTGATCTGATAAAGCTTGGACGATTTCCCTTTCTGCAGTCCGCATATAAAGTAAACTGTGATACGAGAAGAAGGCTGCCTCCCACATCCTGAATAGCCAGATTGGTCTTACCCTCAGAATCACTGAATATCCTAAGACCAATAAGTTTGGAGACCATCTTATCTGCTATCTTCTCATCATCTGCTTCTTCCACACCAACAAGTACAAAGAAGCCTTTATCTATCTTTCCGGTGATATTCCCATCCACTTCAACAGATGCAGAACTCACCCTCTGAACTACCAGTCTCATAGGTTAATACCTTACCTTTCACTAATCTGTTTCTTAAACTGTAACTGTGTTTTCTTATTATTTCTCATATGAAATATAATTAAAAATATAAGTACTGCAAGAAGTACCCCTGTAAATACCCCTGAACTATCCAACAGTACATCCGACAGCTGTCCACTCCGTCCGGAAGTAAACCTCTGATGAAACTCATCCGTCCCGGCATAGAAGGTTCCCATTACCCAGGCTGCGACAGCCGGAAGAATCTTAACAGTATCTTTACCAACAAAAGTTCCCAGCAGCAGGAATCCAAGGATCGTATATTCAAGGAAATGCGCCGTCTTTCTTACCGGATGGTCTATCCGTTCAGCATATTCCAGCTGTTTTTCTTCAGAAAGCTTATCAAAATCCTTTACTAAGACCTTGCCCACCAAAAGACCTGCTTTCAGGCTGTCCTCAGAAGATTTATCTGCATCCCTGGAGGAAAAGCAGAAAATCGTCACCATAACAGCCACCGCGAGTATTCCAAATATGACTCTTCTCTTATAGAGCTTATCTGCCATCGTTTAGTCTTTCCCTAATAATCACTCTCAGCTCGTCGGCAGGTGAGTGTTTCAGAGGGGCTTTTCACCCGGTTGAAACGCGTCATCCTGCGACGAGCGTCCGTTACTTCTTATAGAAAGGTCTTACCATATCAAATACCTGATTCATCTGATACTGATTATTAAGCCCCTTCACAAAGTTTGTATTTCTTATGACATAATCCGTCATCTTATCCATATACTCTTTCTCTGATATGGAACCCTCAGCAACTCCTGTCAGTCCTTTTTCCCAGCTGGCAGTAAGATCTGCGCGAAGCAGTCCGTTAATGGACCTCAGTACTACATCGTATATTATCTCCCCGAGAAATGTCGGTGTAAGAATCTGTGTTTTCTTATTAAGTGCAATATACTTGTTATTCACAAGCTTAGTTATTATCGCATCTCTTGTAGCTGAAGTACCGATACCACTACCCTTTATCTGCTCTCGGAGTTCTTCATCCTCAATAAGCTGACCTGCATTTTCCATGGCAAGAATAAGAGAACCTGATGAATATCTCTTTGGTGCAGTGGTCTTTCCTTCTTTAATATCAAATCCGCTGCAGGCAAGTACTGCGCCCTTCTTGAGCTTTGAAATATAATCTATTATATCCTGACTGAAGACCGCTGCTTCAGTATCTTCCTGATTCTCGTCTGTATCAGACTGTTTTGTCTTTTTACCTGATGTATCTTCAGCCTTCTTTCCAAAGTTTTTATCAGCGATCATAAGATATCCCGGCTTTATAAGCTGCTTTGTTGAAGCAGTAAACTCCTCACCGTTTCTGTCCAGAAGAAGACTCATCTTCTGATACTCAGCAGCAGGATAAAAGATTGAAAGAAATCTTCTTACAATCAGCTCATACACACTGCTCTTAAGCGAATCGAGGCTGCCTAAAGCTCCCAAGCCCTGACCTGTCGGTATGATGGCATAGTGGTCTGTAATAAGCTTATCATTTACATACTTTGACTTGCTGACGCCCTTATAGCCGCCCTGATTTATGACATTCGCAGCATATGCAGACAGGTTTTCTCTGTCATACTTCATAAGGCCGCGAAGATTCTTATCAATCTCCTTTGCAACTGCGGTGGAAAGAACTCTCGCATCGGTTCTCGGATAAGTAACCAGTTTCTTCTCATAGAGTTCCTGTACCACAGCCAGCGTTTCCGAAGGACTGATCTTGAACATTCTCGAGCAGTCATTCTGAAGCTCTGCCAGATTATATAACATCGGAGGATTCTTCTTCTCCGTCTTCTTCGTCACACTCTTAACAGTAAGCTGAATCGGTTCCGGTGTAGACAGAAATTCTATAAGCTTTTCGGCATCCTCTCTCTTGTTAAATCCATTTTCCTTATAGAGAAGAGGGCTGTCTTCATACTTACTGCCCTTTGACACATGCCACTCAGCTTCAAAAAGCTTCTGCAGTTTTTTATCATCATCTTCTTTACAGATATTTGCAAGGACTCTGAAGAACGGTGTCGGAACAAAGTCCCTTATCTCTCGTTCTCTCTTAACTATCATTCCAAGAACACAGGTCATAACACGTCCGACTGCGATAACACACTTATCTACTCCAAGATACTGCTTGATACCATAAGCATACTTAAGAGTCAGTGCTCTGGAAAAGTTTATTCCCATGAGATAATCCTCTTTGGCTCTCAGATATGCTGCATCACTCAGATTATCATATTCCGAAAGCGGCTTAGCTTCTCTGATTCCACGAAGTATCTCTTCTTCTGTCTGGGAATCTATCCATACGCGGCGGCGGTCCTTTGTCTTCGGAACCTCTGCCATCTCCTCAACAAGTCTGTATATATATTCTCCTTCACGTCCCGAGTCGGTGCAGACATATATAGTCTCCACATCCTCTCTTGTAAGAAGGCCTTTAACC
>JAEEGL010382050.1_pt1 | contig 12772 bp, 11 predicted proteins | sample 9134231 | NCBI WGS metagenome assembly JAEEGL01 (sample SAMN16246548, study PRJNA631951) | gut metagenome | biome: gut microbiome; feature: rumen; material: fiber-attached | host: Bos | place: Iran: Karaj | collected 2018-10 | reverse complement strand
TGTACCTCTTTCAGTGAAGAAGGAGGAAAATTATGAAAAAGAAACTGGTAACATCACTTCTTGCCATGGCAACAGCCTTTGGTATGCTGGCAGGCTGCGGAGAGACCAAGGCTCAGCCGGTGGCAGAGCAGCAGGAAGAACCGGCGCAGGAAACAGCCATAGAGGCCCCTGCAGAGACAGAGCAGGTTCAGGAACAAAGCGATGAGGAGAGAGCCAAAGAGGTAGCTGACCTCATCGATGCAATTTATGTTCAGGAGAGAACTGATGAGACAGATGAGCTGTGTCAAAAGGCAAGGGAAGCCTGGGATGCCCTTACGGACGCTCAGAAGGAGCTGGTTGAAGGAGAAAACGCTGACCCTGATTACTTTGGAAGAGATACAGGTGATGCCTCCAAGGATGATCCTTTAAATTCAGATGACATCGGAGAGAATGAACTTCTGGTTGTTAGCTTCGGTACTTCCTTTAATGACAGCAGAGCAGAGGACATAGGCGGAGTTGAGAAGGCATTGCAGGCAGCTTACCCTGACTGGTCCGTAAGGAGAGCCTTCACAGCACAGATCATCATCAATCACGTTCAGGCCAGGGACAATGAAAAAATCGACAACATGGATCAGGCTCTTGAGAGAGCAGTTGCCAACGGGGTAAAGAATCTTGTGGTTCAGCCTACACACCTTATGCATGGAGCAGAGTACGATGAGCTCACAGATGCTCTTAGTGAGTATGCTGACAAGTTTGAGAGCGTGACTGTTGCTGAGCCCCTTCTTGGCGAGGTTGGCAATGATGCCACTGTCATCAATGAAGACAAAAAGGCTGTTGCAGAGGCTGTAGTGGATGCTGCCGTTAAGGATGCAGGTTATGATACATTAAGGGATGCCGATGCAGATGGCTGCGCCTTTGTACTCATGGGCCATGGAACCGCCCACACTGCTAAGGTCAGCTACAGCCAGATGGCCACACAGATGAAGGAGCTGTCCTATGACAACGTATTCATCGGGACTGTAGAGGGTGAGCCTGAGGAGACAGCCTGCGAGAATATAATTGAAGCAGTTAAGGAAGCCGGCTACAAGAAAGTCATCCTTCGTCCCCTGATGGTAGTTTCAGGAGATCACGCCAACAACGATATGGCAGGAGATGATGAGGATTCCTGGAAGAGTATGTTTACTGCATCAGGTGCCTTTGATACAGTTGACTGCCAGATTGCAGGTCTTGGAAGAATTGCAGATGTTCAGGCACTTTACGTGGAGCATGCAAAGGTAGCTCTTGAAAGCACAGGCATTGAGGCGACTTCAGATGCGGCAGGCACTGCAGATCTTAAGGACGGTGAGTATCAGGCTAAGTTTACCACAGACAGCTCCATGTTCAAGGTCAATGAAGCCTATGAGGATATGGGAACTCTGACTGTGAAGGATGGACAGATGACTATCCATATCTCACTTGCCTCCGAGAAAATATTAAATCTTTTCCCGGGAACAGCAGAGGATGCCCAGAAGGACGGCGCAGCACTTCTTGAGCCTACCAAGGACCAGGTGACCTACAGCGACGGAACCACTGAGACAGTAAACGGCTTTGATGTTCCGGTTCCATATCTTGATAAGGAATTTGACCTTGCTCTGATAGGTACAAAGGGAAAGTGGTACGATCACAAGGTTATGGTAGCATCACCTGAGAAATAAGGACTATTTATGAAGATAATTGCTATTCTGAAAAAGAATACAGCTCTTTTAGCAGCACTTTTAATGACAGTATTAGTGACCTCCTGCGGACAGCAGGGGGTTACTTCTGTTAATACGGACAGTGAAATTAGCACTGAAAGAAACACTGAAAAAATCACTGAAAAAACTTACCTGGTGGACATCACCTTTGAAGGAGGCTCCGGGAAAGCCTACATAGAATCTCCGGTGGAGATCACAGAAAACAAAGATGGTATGACCGCCAGATTCGTGTGGAGCAGCAAAAACTACGACTACATGATCGTGGACGGAATAAGATATGACAATGAAAATGATGGTGGAAATTCCACCTTTACAATACCTGTAGAAAACACGACAGAGCCCCTCACCGTCATAGGTGATACTGTTGCCATGAGCACTCCCCATGAGATTGAGTACACCATAATCTGGGGAGAAAAGAAAACAGACGCCGCAGCGACTGTTGGAGAAAAAACTGCAGGCACAGATGGCGAAAAAGCTGCAGGAAAAGATGATGAAAACACAGCAGGAGCAGATGATGAGGCTATAAGCTCCCGGCCGGAAAAAGATTATCAGCAGACAAAAAAGTCAGCACAAAAAGCACTGACTGACTTTGGACTAAAGGAGACCGGAAAGACAAAACTTACCTACGCCACCGGCTTTGAGATAGAAAAGTACGGAGACTACAGCCTTATTTCCATAGACAGGTCAGGGGTGTTCCTCCTTATTCCGGAGGAGGGAGATGTGCCGGATGGTCTTCCGGAGGGGATTACTCTTTTGCATAAACCACTGGATGGTACCTATCTGGTGTCCACTTCGGCCATGGACCTTGTAAACGCCTGCGGAGCCCTGGACATGATAAAGCTAACGGGAACTGACAAAAATGACTGGTACATACAAGCGGCAAGAGAGGCGATGGATGCAGGGCAGATAACCTATGCAGGCAAATACAGGGCTCCGGACTATGAGCTCTTACTTGAGAGGAACTGCAATCTTGCCATTGAGAACACAATGATCTATCACGAACCTGCAGTAAAAGAAAAGCTTACGGAGCTGGGGATCCCTGTTCTGGTGGAGACCTCCAGCTATGAGTCTCATCCCTTGGGAAGGCTTGAGTGGATCAAGCTTTACGGAGCGCTGTACGACAGGGAGGCTGAGGCTGACAGCTTTTTCAAGGAGCAGCTTCAGGTTTTTGACAGCATCAGTGACAAAGAGAAAAGTACAGACAGTACAGTACTCTTTTTCCATGTCACGGCAAACGGACTTATAAACGTCAGGAAAAACGGCGACTATATAACAAAGATGATAGAACTGTCAGGAGGCAGATATGCCCTGACAGGGGCAGGAGACGGTGAAAATGCTCTCTCCTCCATGAACATGCAGATGGAGGATTTCTATTCAGAGGGACGGGATGCTGATATTATTATATATAACAGCACCATTGCAGGAGAGCTTGGATCCATTGATGACCTTATTGCCCTTGATCCGCTGTTTAAGGATTTTAAGGCCGTAAGGGACAAAGAGGTCTATTGCACGGAAAAAAATCTTTTCCAGAAGACCACCGGTGTCTCGGAGTTTATGAGAGACTTAAGTGATGTCTTTAATGGTGTCAAAAGAGATTACACATACCTTAAGAAACTGGAATAAGCATGAATAGTACAAGAAAGAATGCCATTATCTTTTGCCTGATGCTGATGGTGACAGCGCTGCTGTTTCTTGTGAGCATCACCCTGGGAAGCACCAGGGTTCCCTTATCGGATGTGATACGGGCTCTCACCACAGGGGCATCAGATAACAAGCAGGGCACAATAATAATGAATATCAGGCTTCCAAGAGCAGTGGCTGCAATCCTTCTTGGAGGAGCGCTGGCGCTGTCGGGATATCTTTTGCAGACCTTTTTTGCAAACCCCATAGTTGGGCCCTTTGTGCTGGGGATATCCTCAGGAGCCAAGCTCTTTGTGGCCATCACCATGATCTTCTTTTTATCTGTGGGGAAAGAGATGGAACTTAATATGATGGTTCTGGCTGCCTTTGTGGGAGCATCTCTGGCCATGGGCTTTGTGCTTCTTATATCTGTAAAGGTAAGGAGCATGAGTGTACTTGTGGTGTGCGGTATAATGACAGGTTACATCTGCTCTGCCATAACGGATTTTGTGGTGACCTTTGCTGATGACTCCAACATAGTCAATCTCCACAACTGGTCCATGGGAAGTCTTTCCGGTGTCAACTGGGAGGAGATAAGGGTGATGGCGGTGATAGTACTGGTATGTCTGTTAATGACCATTATGATCATCAAGCCCATGAATGCCTACAGACTCGGGGAAGTTTACGCTTCAAGCGTGGGAGTGAACATAAAGCTTTTGAGATTTTTTCTTATCTTTATATCAAGCCTTCTTGCGGCCTGTGTAACTGCCTTTGCGGGGCCTATCTCCTTTGTGGGAATAGCAGTGCCTCACCTGGTGAGGTCGCTCTTTGGAAAGGACAGCCCGAAGGTGATGATACCGGGGAGTTTTATTGGAGGAGCCGCAGTGACGATCCTGTGCGATGCTGTGGCAAGGTGCATATTTGCCCCTACGGAAGTAAGTATCAGCTCGGTGACCGCATTTTTCCTGGTGCCGGTGGTCATATATATGATGATAAAAAGGACAGACAAAAGGAACGGATAAATGTCTGATAACAGAGGTATAAATACAGAAAAACTCAATATCGGATACGGAGAAGACCTGATAAGGGACATCTGCATACAGGTAAGGCCCGGCAGGATCGTGACCCTGATCGGTCCTAACGGCTGCGGCAAGACAACTCTGCTTAAGACACTTACGGGAGAGCTCAAAGCCAGAGGCGGGCGGGTTCTTTTTGATGGAGAGGACCGGAAAGACCTCAAACAGACTGAGATAGCAAAGCGCATGTCCCTGGTGATGACGGGAAGGATAAGGGCTGAGCTTATGACCTGCAGGGAGGTGGTGGAGATAGGGCGTTACCCCTATACCGGACACCTTGGGATACTGACAGAGTCCGACAGGGAAAAGGTCAGACAGGCCATGGAGTGGACTGATACTCTGGACCTGGAAGATAGTCTTTTTACAAATATCAGCGACGGACAGAGGCAGAGGGTGATGCTGGCCAGGGCCATCTGCCAGGAACCGGAGGTACTGATCCTGGATGAGCCCACCACTTTTCTGGATATAAGGCACAAGCTCCACATGCTTCAGAAGATAAAGGCCATTGCAACAGACAAAAATGTGGCAGTACTTATGTCACTTCATGAGCTTGAGATAGCAAGGAACATCTCCGATACGGTGGTGGCCCTTGGCGAGGGCAGGGTCCTTGGAATAGGAGAGCCCAAAGAGGTTTTCACAGAGGACTTTATCAGAAGGCTCTATCACATAGAGGGAATGGATCTTGAGCTTTTGGGAGGCGTGCCATGGCTAAAGTGATAATGATACAGGGAACCATGTCCAATGCAGGGAAGAGTGTCATAGCGGCAGGCCTGTGCAGGATCTTTGCAGATGACGGCTACAGGACAGCTCCCTTCAAATCCCAGAATATGGCCCTTAACTCTTACATAACCCGGGAAGGCCTTGAGATGGGAAGAGCACAGGTCATGCAGGCAGAGTGTGCAAGACAAAAGCCCCTTTCCATCATGAATCCCATACTGCTAAAGCCCACCGGGGATACTTCCTCTCAGGTGATAGTAAACGGAAGACCTCTTTGCAACATGAATGCCATGGAGTATTTCAGGCACAGGCAGGAATATGTCAAAGACATTATGGCAGCCTTTAACAGACTCTCTGAAATGGTGGATATCATTGTTGTTGAGGGAGCAGGCTCTCCTGTGGAGATGAATCTCAAAAAGGGAGACATAGTAAACATGGGCCTTGCAAAGCTCATAGATGCACCGGTCCTGCTGGTGGGAGACATAGACAGGGGCGGCGTCTTTGCTCAGCTTCTGGGTACCCTGGACCTGTTTGAAGAGGATGAGAGAGCCCGGGTAAAGGGGCTTATTGTCAACAAGTTCAGGGGAGATGCGGCTCTTTTTGAAGATGGAGTGAGGATCCTTGAGGAAAGAGGAAAGACAAAGGTTGTGGGAGTTGTGCCCTACCTGGATGTAAAGCTTGATGATGAGGACTCCCTTTCCGAGAGGTTCGTTTCCAGGGGCGTGAGAAGCTTTGACATTGCAGTGCTGCGGCTTCCACATATATCAAACTTTACTGACCTTAATACCTTTGAGCAGATGGAGGATGTGTCTGTCAGGTATGTGGATGACCCTAAGGACATGGGGGATCCTGACCTTATCATCATTCCGGGCACCAAGAATACCATAGGGGATCTAAGAGCTATACATAAAAGCGGTCTTGCTGAGGCAGTGACAGACTTATCCTCAAAGGGCACAGCGGTCTTCGGAATCTGCGGGGGCTTCCAGATGCTGGGAAGAAGGATCGATGACCCTTACAGTGTGGAGGAGGGCGGATCTGAAAAGGGCCTTTCTCTCCTTCCTGTGGATACCGTGCTGGAGCTTGAAAAGGTAAGGACGGGCTTTGAGGGAAAGGTAGCAAAGGCTACGGGAATTCTCGGGAATATTAAAGGCCTTGATGTTGAAGGCTATGAGATCCACATGGGAAAGACCACTGCCTTTGAAGACATCCCGGAATTTACATCCGGGGGAACGGGCTACTGCAAGGGCAATGTATATGGCACCTATGTTCACGGCTTTTTTGACAAGAGACAGGTCTGCGTATCTGTCGTAGAAAGCATAGCCTCAAAGAGGGGCAAGTGTGTTGATACCGGCAAAGTCATCGACTATGCAGCCTTCAAGGAGCAGCAGTATGATCTTCTTGCCAAAGGCCTCAGGGAGAGCCTTGATTTGAAATATATCTATGACATCCTGAGAATATAGATTTGTGTATTTCCTTTGAAATTCATCCCGGGCAATGCGCATGCCATATCATTCAAGAATGTGTGGAGAAAAGACATGACAGCTGAAGAGTTATTTGACATAAGAACAGGTGAGCTCGACAGGCATGTGTATGCCCTGTCTATAGGCAGGTGGGATGCACTGGCCAAACCCATTGACGGCCTTGGCGCCTTCGAGAAGACCATAAGCCGCATCGCCGCCATTCAGGGCAGGGTGATCCCGGATATCTCAAAGAAGGCCCTGGTCATAATGTGCGCAGATAACGGGGTGTTTGAAGAGGGCGTGTCCCAGACGCAGCAGAGAGTTACGCTGGATGTGGCGAAGCTGATGGGCGAGGGCAAAAGCTCCGTGGGAAGCATGCTTAAAGGGTATCCGGTAGAAACAGCAGTTTACGACGTGGGCATCAACTCTGATAAGACTCCTGAAGGAGTAATAGCTGCGAAGGTACGAAGGGGCACTGCCAATTTTACAAAGGGCCCTGCCATGGAGGAAAAAGAGTGCCTTGCAGCAATTGAGACAGGTATAAAGTCGGTTGAAAGTCTCAGGAACCGGGGCTTTGGGATCATAGCAACAGGGGAGATGGGGATAGGAAACACCACCACCAGTACAGCTCTTTTATGTGCCCTGGAGGGCCTTGATCCAAAGGACTTCACAGGCAGAGGCGCAGGTCTTTCTGATGAGGCGCTTCATAGAAAGACACAGGTAATAGAAAGTGGCTTAAGGCTCCACATGGGCCAACATACAGGCAGGAAGTTAAGTGACCCTAAGGATGCTTTCGAGGCACTTCGCCGTCTGGGAGGACTGGATATTGCGGCCCTTGCAGGAGTATTTATAGGCGGCGCGGTATATGGAGTTCCCGTTGTCATTGACGGCCTTATAAGTGCAGTGGCGGCACTTACTGCGCAGAGGCTCCTGCCTGGGTGCAGTGGATATATGATCCCATCCCACATGGGCAGGGAGAAGGGAATGGATATCGTAATGCAGGAGCTGTCCTTAAGGCCTGTCATAAATGCAGACCTGGCCCTTGGAGAGGGCACGGGAGCGGTACTTATTTTCCCGATGCTGGATATGGTCATGAACCTTTACGGCGGGGGAACTGCCTTTGATGAAACTGATATTGACCGGTACGAGAGGTTTGAGGGATGATCACACTGATTATCGGAACACATAACAGCGGCAAGTCTCTTGTGGCTGAGAGGCTCTCCACTGAGAGTGGGGATGACTATAGGATCTATCTTGCCACCATGAAGGTCATGGACGATGCGGGAAAAGAGAGAGTGCACAGGCACAGAAAACAGCGGCAGGGCAAGGGCTTTGTTACAATGGAGAGGACCATGGATATTGACAAGGTCCTTGGAGAGATCAAAGACCCGCAAAATACAACGGTGCTCCTTGAATGTGTATCTAATCTTGCGGGGAACGAGATGCATGATAACCCGGGGGGAGTAAAGAGCGCCGATACCCTGGCCGCGGAGATAAGACTTCTTGCAAAGGGCGTGCACAATATGATAATAGTCACCAATGAGTACGACCTTAAGGGTGAGGGCTATGATGCGGATACAATACGATATGTGGAGTTTCTCCACGAGATAAATGACAGGATAGTTTCTTTTGCCGACAGGGTCATAGACCTAAGGCTCCAGAACACAGGTGATATTGAGAGGAAAAAAGATTGAAGCTATTGAGATGCCTTGCGATTTCTTTTTCATTATACAGTAAGATCCCGATGCCACGGTTTGAGTGGAAGGATGAGGACTACAAGGCAAGCCTCATGTTCTTTCCAATGGTGGGAGTGGTCATAGGAGTCCTTATCCTTGCCCTGAATGAGCTTTCCTTCATGGCAGCAGTTCCAACGGCAGTCAGGATAATCCTTACGATTCTTGTGCCCATCCTTGTGACCGGAGGCTTTCATCTGGACGGATTTATGGACACGGTAGATGCCCTGAGCTCCTACGCAGAGAGGGGCAGGAGGCTGGAGATACTTGAAGACCCCCATATCGGGGCCTTTAGCGTTATCGGGCTTGTCAGGTGGCTGCTTATCTATGCGGCAGCAGTGACGGCTATTGTTTTAAATGATAAAAGTGATGTTAAGGTGATGGCTGTTTTTTGCCTTACCTTTGTGATATCAAGAGCCTTAAGCGGCCTTACCTCGGTACTGTTTGTAAAGGCCAGGAAAAAGGGAATGCTCTATGAGGAGACCAGGGGAGCCTCAAGAGGAAAGGTGATAGCCCTAAGTATGTGGCTTGTAGCGGGAGCAGCGCTGATGATAGGCCTGAGTATCTTTCGCGGGCTCTTAATATGTCTGGCTATAGCACTGTATACGCTTTACTACCGCCGCATGACTATGGACAGATTCGGCGGAGTAACGGGAGACACGGCAGGGTACTACCTTACTGTGGTAGAGGCCATGTCAGCAGTGGTACTGGCAATTTCTATATATATGATGTAATGGTCAAAATTTGATGTCACGGATTGTTCCGCGGGATGCGCGCCTACAATCCTCCGGAAAATATATATTAAAACGGAGAAACATTCTATCAGATGCTAAAAGAGCTGGTTTTATATCACACCATAGGTCTTGGACTGGGGATCATCCTGGACCAGATAATAGGGGATCCGCACTTTATGCCACACCCCGTAAGGGCGGTGGGAAGCCTTATCCTTTTTCTGGAAAAAAGGCTTCTTGGAGATGGAACTTTACAGGAAAACAGGGATCCTAAAAGGGAGAAAAGACGCGGCTTTGTTATGTGGATACTTGTGGTAAGTACCACAGTGTTAGTGACTTTTCTGATAATGTTTGTCTGTTATGCCTTAGGAAGCATACCCGGGGTAATAGCGGAGTCGGTGCTGACCTGCTACATCCTGGCAGGAAGGAGCCTTTACAGGGAGAGCATGGCGGTCTCAAAGTGCCTTCAGTCTAATGACATTGCTGCGGCAAGAAAGGCCCTTTCCATGATCGTGGGAAGGGACACTGACAGCCTTGATGAGGAGGAGATCGCCAAGGCAGCTGTGGAGACAGTTGCAGAGAATACCTCGGATGGGGTGATAGCCCCACTGATCTATACAGCCCTTCTAGGGCCTGTGATGGGCATGGCATACAAGGCTGTAAATACCATGGATTCCATGGTGGGGTACAAAACTGACAGATATGAGAACTTCGGCTTTTTTGCTGCCAAAGCAGATGATGCCTTTAACTATCTTTCTGCAAGGATCAGCGCTCTTCTCATGATATCAGCCGCATATATATTGGGGCTTTTTTCAGATATATACAGCGGCAGCAGGGCCTATGCCATCTGGAGGCGGGACAGGTACAATCATCTGTCCCCAAACTCTGCCCAGACTGAGAGCGTCTGTGCAGGGGCCCTGGGACTTAAGCTTGGCGGAACTCATCTGTACAGAGGCGTCAGGGTGGAAAAGCCCACCATCGGTGATGAGATAAGAAAGACTGACAAAGAGGATATAAGAAGAGCCGGAAGACTGATGTTCATGACTGAGGCACTGATGGCGCTGATAGCAGGTACGATATGGATCATGGTGGTGATATATACAGGAACAAAGTGAATATCGATTTTTCCGTGAATCTTAATCCCAAGGGTGCACCGGTGGAAGTGATCAAAGGGGCGGCAGCATCACTTGAAAAGGCTGATGCCTACCCCGACATCAGACAGGATGAGATAAGATGGGCCATAGCAGATTATGCGGAACTGTCACCGGATAGTGTTCTTGCAGGCAGCGGAGCATCAGAGCTGATAATGGCCCTGGTCAGGGCAGTGGCTCCAAAGACAGCTCTTTTGTATGAACCTTGTTTTTCCGGATATGAACATGCACTGAAGGCACAAGGTGTTGGCATAAAGAGGCATCTTCTTAAAGAGCAAAACAGCTTTGCCATAACTGACGAGGATACAGGAGCTCTTACAGACGACATTGATATGGTCTTTATCTGTGACCCCGGCAATCCTTCAGGGGCAGCCATTGATAATGAGGTACTGACAAGGCTACTGGACAGGGCGCTTACTAAGGGAATCTTCGTGTGTCTTGATGAGAGCTTTCTGGCCCTGTCGGACAAGGGAGAAAAGACAGAAGAGGGCTCGCAGGCAGAGCTGGTAAAAAGGTACTCCAACCTGGCAATCCTTCGTTCCATGACCAAGGTGTTCGCACTCCCGGGGATAAGAATGGGATACGTATTATCAGATGGCGGCAACATAGAAAGGATCAGAGCCCAGCTCCCTGAGTGGAATCTGTCGGTAGTAGCTAAAGGGGCCATGGAGGCCGGGATAGAGGTGCTCAGGAAAAGAGCCTTTATTGCGGGAGCCATGGCAGAGATTAAGACTGAGCGTCAATTCCTTTCAGAGAACCTGTCGAGGCTTTCCATGGAGGTCTTTTCTTCCGACACCTGTTTTATCCTTTTCAAGGGTCCGGAGGGACTTTGGGAAAAGCTTCTGACAAGAGGAATACTGATTAGGGACTGCAGCAATTTTGTGGGGCTTGGCCCCGGATATTACCGGATCGCAGTAAGAGGTCATGAGGACAATAGGGCACTGATCCGGGCCATGGAAGAGGTAGTAAATGGAGTTTGAAAATATCAGACCGGAGGAAATAGAAAAAAGGAGCTTTGAGATCATTACCGGGGAGCTCTCCGATATGGGCATAACCCTGGATGAAAGCACAGCCTTTGTGACTAAGAGATGCATCCATACCTCGGCGGATTTTGACTATGCCGGGACCCTGTCTTTTTCGCCCGGGGCCATTGATGTTATGAAGGAGCTGATAAGGGGTGGTGCGCTGATCGTCACTGATACCAACATGGCACTTGCGGGGATCAACAAGAAAAAGCTCTCCTCTTTTGGGGGTGAAGCTCTTTGCTTTATGGCTGATGAAGAGGTTGCCAGAAAGGCAAAAGAGCGGGGCGTTACCAAGGCGGCAGTGTCCATGGAAAAGGCAGCAGCTCTTGAAAGAGACGTCATCTTTGCCATCGGAAATGCGCCTACGGCTCTTATAAGGCTCCATGAGATGATGGAGGAAAAAATCTTTACACCAAAGTTTGTGATAGGTGTGCCGGTGGGCTTTGTAAATGTCGTCAGGGCCAAAGAGCTGTTCCTTGACTGCGGTGTGCCATACATTATCAACAGAGGAAGAAAGGGCGGAAGCAACATAGCTGCAGCCATATGCAATGCGGTGTTGTACGACATGTGATATGGAAAAGGGCTTTACCACAGGGAGCTGCGCCGCTGCAGCCGCCAAGGCTGCGGCTTTTATGCTCTTGTCAGGAAGAGAAAAATTACAGATAGAGATTGAGACTCCTGCAGGAATCATGTACTGCCCGCAGATTGAGAAGATAACCCGCAGTGATGGATCTGTGTGCTGCGCCGTAAAAAAGCAGTCCGGAGATGACCCTGATGTTACTAACGGCATCTACATATATGCAAAGGTAAGTCTTTTAAATGAGCCCGGCACTGAAGGCAGGGTTGAGATAGAAGGCGGAAGAGGCATAGGAAGAGTCACCAGGTCAGGTCTTGATCAGCCTGTAGGACAGGCCGCCATAAACTCGGTTCCCAGGAGAATGATAGAAAAGGAAGTAAGGCAGGTTATGGAGCTTTTCGATCACCGGGGGGGAGTGTCTGTGGAGATATCTGCTCCTGAAGGGGAAGTGATAGCCGGGAAGACCTTTAATCCCAGGCTTGGTATAGAGGGAGGGATCTCTATCATAGGAACCACCGGAATAGTGGAGCCCATGAGCACCAGAGCGATCCTTGATACCATCCGGGTGGAGCTCAATCAGCACAAAAGTATGGGAGTTAAGGTTGCTGCGGTGTCTCCTGGCAATTACGGACTTGACTTTATGAAGGAGAGCTTTGACTTTGACCTGGACAGGGCGGTGAAGTGCTCCAACTACATAGGAGAAACCATAGACATGGCCAGGGAGCTGGGCTTTAAGAAGGTCCTTCTGTGTGGACATATAGGAAAACTCATTAAGCTCTCCGGAGGGATCATGAACACCCACTCAAGGGAGGGGGACTGCAGGATGGAACTTATGGCTGCAGCCGCCGTAAGGTGCGGCGCAGAAAACAGAGTTCTAAGACAGATACTGGACTGCGTCTCCACCGAGGAGGCTGTGGATATATATATCAGGGAAAAGATAGACAGACCCTGTTTTGAGTACATCATGGAG
>JAEEGL014810192.1_pt1 | contig 12773 bp, 2 predicted proteins | sample 9134231 | NCBI WGS metagenome assembly JAEEGL01 (sample SAMN16246548, study PRJNA631951) | gut metagenome | biome: gut microbiome; feature: rumen; material: fiber-attached | host: Bos | place: Iran: Karaj | collected 2018-10 | reverse complement strand
TTGCGGTAGATGCGGGCGCCGAGGATGTCGATGGTGGTATTGCGGCCGACATGGCCTGCCGCCTGGCAGTAGGTGCCATCGGTGTTCTTGTCCTCGCCGCGGCCGGCACCGAAGACGTTGCCGCGGTCTTTCCAGTGACCCATGTCAGAGGTGAGATTATCATCATCGGCCGTGGGACGTACGCCAATCTGGCCGCGGTTGGTCTGGACGTAGGTGTCGAAGCGGACGCGGCCGTTCTCACCGCCGCCGAAGACCTCGCCGGTGGCTTGGGGATAGAGGATGGTGTAGAGGCTGCTGCGCTGGGTGGAATCGCCGAAAATGACGGTGGTCTTGTTGACGCAGGCCATGAAGTAGTCGCGGCCGTAGTCGTAGCCCTCCTTCGGGGCGGCGGGGAAGACGATACCCTTGCCGGCGCCGTAGACATTGCCGGTAGTTACGGCGTAGGCGCCATTATAGGCGGTGCCGTTGACGAGGGAGTCGGGGCCTATGATGCCGCCGAGGATGGTCACATAGCAGTGGCCCGAGTTCTCGGCCAGGAGGCTGTCGGCCTGCGTGCCCTCGCCATAGTTCTTGTAGTTGCCGATGCCCACAGAGGCCATGTTGCCGCCGCCGTAGACATTCTTCTCTACACGGCCGCCGAGGATGTTGACATAGGTGTTGCCGAACACCTTGCCAGCTATGATGTCGTATACATCGGCATCGTAGAGGTGGTCGTCGTCGGGGTCCTTGAGCTGGTCGGTGTAGGTGTCGACACCCTTGCCGCCGCCGTAGAGGGAGCCAAGCACGAGACCGTTGCGGAGGGTGACGACGGCCGAGTCATATACATGGCCGTTCTCGCCCGAACCATAGACATCGCCGATAATCTTGTCGGCAGGGTTGGTCAAGTTGATGTCGACGTGGGTGACGCGGGCCGTGGCCAAGCGGCCCGTCACATAGCGGTCGCCCACGGTGCCGCGAGCCGAGCCGTAAATGTTGCCACCAGTGGTGTCGCTGCCATTGATGAAGCCTATGGTGCCGCCGGTGATGGTCACGCGGGCGTCGCCCGAGGTGCCATGATAGGTATATTTATAGGGCCAGCTGAGGTAGTAGCTGGTGTTGGGGTCGGTGTGCTTGATGACTTCGTCGATGGTGCCCACCGAGGCCAGCTCGCCACCGCCATAGACATTGTTTTTGATGGCGCCGCCGGAGATGTTGACCTGGATGGTGCCGCCGGTGAGGCCTGCGAAGGTGGGAATACTGTCGCTGGTGGCGTCGTTGCCCACCTGAGTTCTCTCAGCAGCGGTCAGTTCGGGATGACCAAAGCCGCCGCCATAGACGTTGCCGTAGGATAGAGTACCGGCGCCGTCGCGGCCGACAATGACATCGCCCTGGATGACGACGGTGATGTCCTCGGTCACGGTGCCCAGCTCGGAGCCGCCGTAGACATTGCCCTTGATACGGATGGGATTGGTGCGACCATCGATGTTGACAGTGGCCGACTTGGCAGTGCCCAGTTTGTGCCACATAGGCAGAACCATGTTGCCATCGAGCTTGGTGAGACGTCCCATGGAGCCGCCGAAGACGTTGCCGCCACGCGAGTGAGCCAGATTATAGTCGTCGGGGTCATCGTTGCCGATGGTGCCGCCGGTGATGTTGACATAGATATGTCCGCGTGGGAAGTTGGCCACGTGGTTGCGGTTGTCGTCCTGATTGTCGTCCTGCATCACACCGTAGCCATCCTCCGTAGTGAGGTAGAGGCCGTAGCCGACGGAGGCCAGACGGCCACCGCCGTAGACGGAGCCGAAAATGGTGCCGCCGGTGATATTGACGGTGTCATCGCCACCCACGTTGCCTGCCGTCAGGGCGCCGCCAGCAAAGCCACGGCCACCGCCGAAGACGTTGCCGTCGAAGTATGAGGTACCCGTGGTGCCGATAGTACCGGACTTGATGTCCACCCGCGCGTTCTTCATCACGTGGCCATCCTCGCCGCCGCCGTAGACGGAGCCGTAGATATGGCCACCGTCGACGGTGACGTGGGTATTCTGCACATTGGTCCATTTGTTGAAACGCACACGCTCGTCGCCCTTGCCGGCACCGTAGAGGTTGCAGGTGACGGGGTGGGCTACTCTCTGCGCATCAGTGCGTGGCACACCGAGAGTGCCGCCTCTGAAAATGACGGTGGCGGAGTCGCCAAGCACATCGGTGGTCTCGCAGCCGCCATAAACAGCGGTGAGGATATGGCCACCGGTAATCTCGACGCGCGTGTTGCCGCCTACACGGCCTGCCGTGCGGATATAGACCGAGGAGTCCTCCGTGGTGTGGCCTTCAGCAGTGCGCTTGGTCGAATAGGGGAAGTAACCCGAGCCGCCGCCGTAGACATTGCCATAGAAGGTGTGGCCGTCGTGGCCAACAGGATTCTCAACCGAGTCGTAGACGTTGTATTTATCATCATCGGGTCCACCGCCATACTCCCAGCTGTTGCACTCGTAGAGGGATGTGCTGTTCCACTCTCCCGGAGTATAGGGACGGTTCAAGTCACTGGCTGCATCGTCGGCCCCATCAGGGTTCCAACCGCAACCAATTTGGCCGCCCTCTATCTTGACGTAGGTGCTGTCGAGCACACGTCCGGCCTGGCTACCGCCATAGACCGAACCCTTGATGAAGGCGGTGCCGCTGATGGTGACGTCGGTGGTATTGCAGAAAGCCGCGAAGGATACCGAACCATAGGTGGCCGTGGTGGTGTCGCCCACCGCACCTTTACTGCCACCGAAGACATTCCCAGCGAAAGTAGGCATGGTGAGAGTATTGGGACCCACTCTGCCGCCATTAATAAAGACAACGGGGTCTCCGGTGTGCTCCGCACAAGAAAGCACCGTACCTATCGGTAGCTGCGCATCTGGATGAGCAGTATTGTAGGCAGCATCGACACGAGTGAAATCACCCACCGAGGCATTCTCGCCGCCACCATAGATGTTGCCTTTTACAACGAAAGTGCTATCGCCGGGTGGATCCATTTTTACTTTGGGGTTGGAGACCACCTGACCGGAATTGTAGTCGGTGGAGGTACCTCGACCGCCGCCAAAGACATCGTAATTTACAGTACCCACCTGAAGATTGATAATGGGAGAGTGGTTGGGATAGAGGGCATCCTCCTGTTTGGGCCTGTATTCGGCCAGATTGCTGCCGCCATAGACATAGTCGAGGTCAAGCTTGCAGTAGTCATGTTCCTGTGCGGAAGAGTCAATGAGGATGGTAATCTTGCCCTCGACATTGCCCCGGATATCGCAGCCGCCGAAGACATTGGTGATGTCGCCGCCGTAAATCTTGATGGTGATGTTGCCGCCTTTGCCGTAAACGTTTTCGCCGCTGCCCCCCAGTTTGGTTATTGTGTCGGCAATGAAATCTCTCAATTGTGTTGAGTATTTGAGGGTTGCGGGTTTCCCTGCGGCAATAGAATCTTCATATTGTAGCTGATCAGCATCTAATTCCGCTTTTGTCGGGAAGCGGCGCACATCGGCGGAATAGTCGTCGGCACCGCGGCAGCCGCCAAAGACGTTGGTGAAATGGCCACCGGTAATGTTGATGTAGATATCGCCATAAACAGTACCCAGTCGGCAGCCGCCATAGACGGCCTTGTACCTCTTGTTGTCTTGGCAGGTGAGGTTGAGCACTTGGTCGCCATACACGTCGGCCATGTTGCCGCCATGGAAGTAGTAGTCAATCTCCACCTGCCCGCAGTTGCCATCCGTGACGCTACCTTCGTCAATGCGCATACAGTTACCCAAACGGTTGGAAGCACCGAAGTACCAACCCACATGGCCGCCGTGGATGCGGCTGTAGGTACTGTCCCGTACATTGGCTTCGGAAAGGATACCGTTGCCGCCGCCGAAGACATAGTCGTGGCGGCCACCGTCGACATCCAGATGGATGGCCCAGGCGTCGGCTGCATTGCTGCCGCCGAAGATTTCTTGGATGGTGTTTTCACACCCGTAGACATGTACGTAGGCTGTCTTGGTTGAACCATGGGTGACTCCATCGGGGAGATAGTCGGCTTGGTTGCCGCCACCGAAGACCTGATAGATGGCCCAAGTGGCACCGTCGGTTTCGTTGGTGTATAGGTCGGAGGCGGTATGGGCCGTGCTGTAGATATTCACATAGACATCGTCCTGCGGCGAGCCGTTGACATTGTTGCTGCCGTAGACGCTGCTCTTGACAACTTCATGGACGAAGCTGGCACCGCCGGTGTAGGTGGGTGTCGTTGCACCATCGGTGGCACCGACATTGACGGTGACCACGCCAAAGACCTTGGCCGCATGGGTTGCATCGCCCAGACCGCCGCCATAGACATTGCCGTGGATGGTACCGTCCTGGATGCTGACTTCGGTGGTGTTGGTATTGTTGGTGTTGACATTGCCGAGAGCCGAGCCGCCGTAGATGTCGCCCCAGACGGTGGCTGTGGAACTTGTGGGGAGCTCGACCAGTACATTGCCTGCAACGCCCGTGGAGAAACCATAGCCGCCGCCATGAACCTTGCCGAAGTAGGCTGCCTTGAAACTCTCCAGATAGGTAACTTTCTCATTTTTGCTGAGGGCATTGTATTCAGCCAGTTCCGATGCGTTGAAGTAGCGACCCACCGAGCCGCCACCGAGGGTGACGGTGGCGTTGCCGCCCACAGTGCCGCTGGTGTTGCAGCCGCCGTAGATGCCGGTGGTCACTGTGCCGCTGTTGGTGCTGGCAAGGGTGACGCTGGTGTTGCCGCTAACACCAGCCTCGTTGCCGCCACCGTAGATGTTGGCCACATGGCTGTTGTCGTTGTTGTCGTTGTAGGTCACCGAGGTGCTACCCGTCACCGCAGCGGCGTCGCCGCCGCCAAAGACGCTACCACCCACCACAGCACAGTGCGCAGCGGTTTGGTCGCCGATAAACACCACCGGGCTGGCAGTGACAATGGCCGTAGCACCCTTGCCGCCACCAAAGACATTGCCACTCACGGTGCCATGCTTGATATTCACTTCGGGATAGGCTCCAGCAGTAGTGGGCGTATAGGCGGCCAAGTTGCTGGCACCGAAGACGGTGTCGAGCGATATATTACAAAGGGTAGCGGTATCCTCGACATTGACGGTGATTTTTCCCGTGATGTTACCGTTGATATTGCTGCCACCGAAGGCGCGATTAATCTCACCGCCATAGATATTCAGCGTGACATTACCCGTGATGTCGGCCGCATCGGCAGCAGTGTTGCCCGTTTGGCCCTTCGACCCACCATAGACGGTACCAATGGTGCTGCCGTTGATGTTGAGGATGACATCGCCGGTGATGTCGGCCAGGTTGCAGCCACCATAGACATCGCCGAAGACGGCACCGCATTCGATGGTGGTGGTGAGGTCGGTAGTGAGGTTGGCCAGGTTGCTGCCTCCGAAGAACTCAACGATATTCTCGTTGCAAGAACTGGTGTGATCCACCAGTGTATTCATGGCACCCGTGATGGAACCGCTGGTGTTACTGCCGCCGAAGAGCTGGTTAATGACACCGCCATGCACCTGCAAGTTGGTGCCGCCGGCACCGATATTGGCCGCCGACACCTCACCGTTACCGCCGCCGAAGACACGGCCGAAACGGCCACCGTCGACGATGGTGGTCACACCCTGAGCCGCAGCGGCGTTACCGCCACCAAAGAGGTCCTCGATGGTGTTTTCGCAGCCGTAGACATGGACGGTGGCACGGCTGTCGCCAGAGGTGGGACTATAGTCGGCTAAGTTGCCGCCGCCGAAAACATTGGCAATGGCGTAGGTAGTGCCCGTTAAAGCGGTGTTGTCGACAGGACTGGTGGTGTGGGCGGTGCCGTAGATGTTGACAGTCACGTTGCCCTTGGGCGAGCCGTTGGTGTTGTTGCAGCCGAAGACATCGCCGTCGATGGTGGCATAACCGGTGGTCGAGGTGGCGAAATGGGTCGTCGGGTCCACCGTGCCGGTACCGACATTGACGATGACGGTGCCGTTGACTAAAGCCGCGATGTTACTGGTGCCACCATTGAGACCTTGCTTTTCACCGAGGCCGCCGCCGTAGGTGTTGCCATGGATGGTGCCGGAGAGGATATTGACGCGGGTGGTGTCGGTGACTCCGTTGTTCACATTGCCGAGGGCCGAGCCGCCATAGATGTCGCCATAGACGACAGGAGTGGAAATAGTGCCGGTGATATTGCCGAGAGTGACAACAATACTGCTGTCGGTGGAGGTGTTCTGACCGAGGCCGCCACCGAAAATGTTGACGGTATGATCTGCATCGGTACCCACATCGGCTTTGACATTCACCGCGATGGTGCCCTTGACGTTGCCGTTAACATTGGCACCGCCATAGAGGCCGGTGAGGCTGCTGTTGGTGGTGTTGTAGTCGATGACCACATTGCCGAGGGAGGTGGCGGTGGTGCCGCCATCGTCATTGGTACCCTGACCGCCACCATAGATGGTGCCGTGCAGGTTGCCGCCTCCGATGGTGAGGGTGGTGGTATTGGAGGTCGAGCCGTTGACCGAGCCGAAAGCCGAGCCACCATAGAGGTCGCCGTAGATGGTGGTGTTGCCAAGGGTGATGCCGATATTGTTCGTTGTGGTGGTGCTGGAACCGAATCCGCCGCCATAAACACTGGCAGGGGTGCCGACAGCACCCACCGTACCGCCGTCGAGGGCGATGGTGACAGCACCCACGCTGCCGCTGGCGTTGCAACCGCCGTAGACACCGGCGGTCACCTTACCTGAGGTGAGGGTGACCTCTGTGGTGCCGCTCACGCTGGCCGCGTTACCGCCGCCAAAGAGCTTGGCCACCGTACTGGAAGCATTGTTGTCATTGTAAGTCACCGTAGTGTTGCCCGTCACCGCAGCTGCATCGCCGCCGCCATACACATTGCCGTTGACAATGGCCACATGACTACCATCAGCGTCGCCGATGGTCACCACAGGGTTGCTGGTGACAACACCCTTGGTCGGGTCGTTGACATCGCCCTTACCGGCGCCATAGACGCTACCGCTCACAGTACCATGCTTGACGGTGACAGACGGATAGGAACCGCTGGCATCGGTGGGAGTGTAGGTGGCCAGGTTGCTGGCTCCGAAGAGGTTGGTGATGCTCTTCTGCGCGCAATCGCTCTGGCTCCAGTCCATATCGACCGTGATGGAACCTGTGATATTGCCGTTGATATTCGAACCGCCGAAGGCGTTGCCGATGGCACCGCCATAGACATGAAGGGTGGTGCTGCCGTGGATGTCGGCCGGCTGGGCGGTGATGGATTGAGCGGGGTTGGCCGCGCGGCCTTTCGAGCCAGCATAGGCGTTGGTGATTGTACTGCCGTTGATGGTGAGGGTCACATCGCCGTAGATGTCGGCCAGGTTGCAGCCACCATAGACATCGGTGAAGACGGCGCCGCAGCCAATGGTGGTCTCGAGGGTGATGGGACTATCTTCCGTACCCAGCGTGGCCAGGTTGCTGCCGCCGAAGAACTCGGTGATTTCCTCACCGCAGCCACTGGTGTTATCGACACTGGTACGCATGGGACCGGTGATGACACCCTGCTCGTTGCTGCCGCCGAAGAGTTGGCCAATGTAGCCGCCGTGGACAGTGAGGTTGGTGCCGCCTTCGCCGATGTTGGCCGCCGTCACCGCGCCGTTACCGCCACCGAAGACACGGCCGAAGCGACCGCCGTCGACGGTGGTGACCACACCATAGGACGCAGCGGCATCGCCGCCACCGAAGAGGTCGTTGATGGTGTTGGTGCAGCCCAGGACATTGACGGTGGCACGATAGGTGCTACTGTCATTGTTAGCCGACGAGGAACCAACCTTCTTCGTGTCGAAGACAGGACTGTAGTCGGCCTGCTTGCCGCCGCCGAAGACTTTGGCGATGGCGTAGGTGGGAGCACCGTTGGTGCCGTCGTCAGTACGATAGGTGTAGGTGTCGGTGGTAGTGTGGCCGGTCTTGTAGACATTCACCGTGACGTTGCCCTGCGGCGAACCGTTGGTGTTGTTGCAGCCGTAGACGCTGGCATCGATGAGGTTGATATGGCAGTTCTCTGCTATCTGGGTGCTGTTGCTGATATTGACGGTGACAGTGCCGTTGACGGCAGCTGCAACGTCGGAGTGGCCGTTGCCCAGGCTTTGCTTGTCGCCAAGGCCGCCGCCGAAGATATTGCCGTGGAGGGTGCCGTTGAGGAAGTTGACGGTGGTGAGGTCGGCCTCCGCATTGTTGACCGAGCCGAGAGCCGAGCCACCGTAGACGTCGCCATAGACAGTGGGGGTCTTGCTGCCGGCCTCATTGCCGACGTTGACGGTGACGTTGCCCTCGGTGGTGGTGGCCTGTCCGAGGCCGCCGCCGAAGATGTCGACACTGTTGCCGCTGCCACTGGCTCCCACATTGGCGAGGACGTTCACCTCGATATTGCCTTTGACGTTGCCTCTGACGTTGGCGCCGCCATAGATACCATCGATGAGGTTGCTGTTGGCGGTGTTGTAGTTGATGACCACGTTGCCTTTCGAGAGGGCTGTATAGGTGGCATCGCCCTGGCCGCCGCCGAAGATGGTGCCGTGCAGGTTGCCGCCGCCGATGGTGAGGGTGGTGGTATCGGAGGTCGAGGCGTTGACGCTGCCGAGAGCCGAGCCGCCATAGAGGTCGCCATAGATGGTAGTGCCGCCGAGGGTGACACCGATATTGCCGGTGGTGGATGTAGCCGAACCGAAGCCGCCACCGAAGACATCAGCACGATGCTCTGCGACATAGCCTTCCTGACCAGGGGTGCCTACTGCTGCTGCGCCCACGGTGCCGCCAGTGAGGGCGATAGTGATGTCTCCACCCACGGTGCCTTCGGCATCGCAACCGCCGTAGACACCGGCGCTGACGGTGCCGTCGGTGAGGGTCACCGACGTGGTGCCAGTGACACCGGCGGCCATGCCGCCGCCAAAGACATTGGCCACCGAGCTGTTGGCTTTCTGGATGATGACCGTGGTGTTGTGGGTCGCCGGATGCTCTTCGTCATCGTCACCCACCATGGCCGCGCTGCCGCCGCCATAAACATTGCCCTCCACGGTGGCCACATATGCCTCGTGGCCGCTGGTGACGTCGCCGATGGTCACAACAGGGTTGGAGTAGACCTTGGCCGTGACACCCAGGCCACCACCGAAAACGTTGCCGCCCTTGGTCTCCCCGTTCTCCACATAGGTCGACACGGTGCCGTTCTTGATATTCACTTCGGGATAGGCACCGGGGGTGGTGGGCGCATAAGCAGCGTCGCGACCGCCGCCGTAGACGTTATGAACCGTCAAGGGGCAGGCTTGGGATGTGTCCTCGACATTAACAGTAATCTTGCCTCCGATATTGCCGTAGACATCGCTTCCGCCGAAGGCGTTGGTCATGGTACCGCCGTGAAGGTTGAGAGTGACAGTACCGCTGATGTTGGCAGCTTTCGCAACTACTGCGGGCTGATAACCTTCCTGATCCTCCACTCCTACTGCATCTACGGCAGCACGACCCTTCGAACCGCCAAAGACGTTGGTATAGGTGCCGCCATTGACATTAAGGATGACATTGCCAGTGATGTCGGCCAGATTGGAGCCGCCATAGAAGTTGCCGATGGTGCCGCTGGAGGCACCGCAGCCAAGGGTAGTGATGAGGTTGCCGGTGATTTCGGCCTCGTTGGCACCGCCGAAGGCCTCAGCGATAAGCTCGGTACTACAATCCGATTCGTTGTCAATGGTGAGCGATGCGGAAGCCACGTCGCCATACTGGTTGCTGCCACCAAAGACCTGACGGTAGAGTCCGCCGTGGATGTCTGTGGTAGCGCTTGTAGTAATATTGGCGCCAGGGTTATAGTTGGCCGCCGTCGGATCGCCGTGGTTGTTGGTGGCACTGTAGCCGTTACCGCCGCCGAAGACGCGGTCGAAGCGGCCGCCGTCAATGATGGTATGCACCTTGGTGGCATCGGCCGCGTTACCGCCGCCGTAGACGGTCTCGATGGTGTTGACGCAGGTGTAGACATGCACCTGGGCGGTCTGGCTGCCCGTCGGGGCATAGGCCGCCTGGTTGCCACCACCGTAGACGGCCTTGATGGCATAGGCCGTGGAGGCGGCCTGCGTGGCTAACTGGTCGAGCGTGGGTTCAGGATTGGGATAGGTGTTGGCAACGGTGTGCGCCGTCGCGTAGATATTCACAAAGACATTGTCCTTGGGGGTGCCGTTGAGGTTGTTGCAGCCATATACAGAGCCGCCGATGGTGGCGTTGCCGCTGACAGTAGTGTCGCTCGTCCCCGAAGTGGTACCGATGTTGACAAACACAGGACCATAGACGTTGGCCGCCGTGTCGGCATTGCCGAGACCGCCGCCGTAGACATCGCCCTCAATATGGCCTTGCAAGATGGTGACAGTAGTGGAGTCGCCAGCTGCGATGTCAGGGGGATTCGCCGCCTTGCGGAGCGTGTCCACCTCGGCCTTGGCTCCGCCGCCAGAGACGTCGCCGGTAGTCGAGGCACTCTCCTGCTCAATCAGCACCGTGGTGCCACGTCCAACAGGGGCCATGTTGCCGCCGCCGAAGACGTTGCCGCCCACAGTGACGTGCGGTGTCTGCGCTTGCGCATGCGCGCCCGCGTAAGAAAAAAGCATCACCGCCGCCAGTGCAGCTCCGCGCACCAGCGTCCGTATATTGTTGTAACTACGTCTGTTCATATCGTGAGTATAGTTATTCTTCATGGGTGATAGGATTTATAGTCTTACCGCTTCGCGGGTTACATTCTGGTAAAAGGGTGTGACACGATGACGGCCATGCCAGTCGGACTTGCCATAGGCAAAGAGGTGTACCACCTGTCCTGTTTCTATCATCAAGTCGGTCATGTGGTCGATGAACACCCCTTCCTCTCTCGTCGACAGGCTGTTCTGCGGCGAAAGGACAAGTATGTCCCAGTCTGAGTCTTCACGGGCAGTCCCCTTGGACCGCGAGCCGTAGAGCCAAACTTCCACTTCGGGGTCGACCTCCAGCACATTGGCCTTGATCTTCTCCCGCATCGCCTTGTCGGCTATCATATCGTGTGCTTTGTTGTTCATAGCAGTGTTTTGACTTTGTCAACAAAGAGTCTTGTTGGTTTCATAACGTCATCCAAATCGTAACGCTGAATACCGTCATGAACCATGTATGCAAATTTTGCATAAGAAATCCATTTGGTAATTTTTTTGCGTCTCATGCGTCCGCGATTATTTATATTTTATTCTAAAAATTAACATCTTCCAATAAATACCATACATACTGACAACCAGCCATTTGGCTGGAAACAGCATGGATAATATTTAGTGCAAATATACGAAATTTTTTTATATTACCAAAACCTAAAAAAATAATCGGGAAAATGATTGTCAGCATTGTCCCCCAAAAGCCTCGGAAAGGCTTAGTCTCAACTGGTGTGCCTGCCGAGCTTGATGAGGCAACCCCCACACTCGATGTGTAGGAATCAAAGACACCCAATCTCCACGTACAGCGTCCTCATCAAACAAGCCAACAACCCTCCGGATATAAATCTTAATTTCTGTTAATTTTCAACTACTCTAAACATACTTATCTATTACAAAATTAAGAGGTTAATAAGTGTACAGTAGTAGATGAGTAAGAGATGAGTAAGAGATGATACTTCTTTACTACTGATTATCAAGCATGTCGCCAAAGGTTATGTTAAATAGAACAGGGCAAAAAACAGAGGGTGTCCCATGAAGATGGCCTCAAAGTCCCCCAAGGGGACGACAGCAAATAGGCAGGGGGGAAGACCGCAGGTCGTAGCCCCTGCATCTATGACAAACAGGCAATAGCCCCGAAGGGGCGACAGACTGCCAATCAGGCTTCTGCCGCCCCTTCGGGGCTTGTTTTTCATGTTCCTACCTTTCCGGGGGGGGCGCTTCGCTTCACCCACGGCTAATCTCCGACGTTTCCCTTCGGGGACTTATGGGACACTCTGGATGCCGCCGGGCACACCAGCGGGTGCAAGGTCTTTCCACCAGCTGTCTTTCTTGTGACAGAGGGCCTGTGCCAGGCAGTTCATGGCCTTGCATTCTGGGACGGTGATGGCCTCCTGCCTGCCGCGGTATTGGTAGCGCCACGGGGTGACGAGGGTCAGGCGGCCCGCAGCGCAGAGGTCGAGCTGTGCAGCGGAAGGATGGTAGCGGTCGGGGAAGCCATTGTCGGCAACCAGTGCCACGGGATAGCCACGACGGACGGCCTCGTCCATGATGGCCTGTTCGCCCTTGGCGATACGTGGCGACACCAGCACGGCACCGGCGGCAGCCTCGTCGAGACACCGCGCCATCTGCTCGTCGAAGCGGCTTTTGTCCTTTCGGTGACATACCACGGGGAGACAGCGTCGCCCGGTGAGCAGGGTGGTGTCGCCGTAGCTGTCGCAGATGATTAGGGGAGAGCCGCCGGGTGTGGTCGGCCGTGACGTGTCGGGGGCTGGTTTGGTAATTAGGCGCGCCGCAAGGGCGGCGAGTGCATCGGGCGTGGCCTGAGAGGGGGCGCATTCGCGCCGCAGGTAGCCGAGCAGCGCCGCGACGGTGAGCGCGGTGGCGATGCCGCCGCGGCGCGGCATGAGCCAGTCGCGGTGGCCTGTGCGCAGCAGGCGGCTGCGCGGGTTCGCGCGTATATAGGCGCGCTGGGTGGCCAGCTGCGCCTCGTCGACCGGCATCACGTCGCAGTAGCCATCCGCGAACAGCTTCGGCTTTGGAAGCGCCACCACTCCCGCCGGCGGAACCGGCGGGTACTGTGTGCCGGTCGGTTCCGCC
>JAEEGL012651497.1_pt1 | contig 12773 bp, 9 predicted proteins | sample 9134231 | NCBI WGS metagenome assembly JAEEGL01 (sample SAMN16246548, study PRJNA631951) | gut metagenome | biome: gut microbiome; feature: rumen; material: fiber-attached | host: Bos | place: Iran: Karaj | collected 2018-10 | reverse complement strand
AATGCCGTATGCGCAACAGCATTATCAGTTCGAGAACAAGGACTATTTTGAGAAGCATTTCCCTGCGGACTTCATTTCCGAGGGACTTGACCAGACCCGTGGTTGGTTCTATACGCTCACTATTCTTGCCTCACATCTTTTCGATAAGCCTGCTTTCCAGAACTGCATCGTAAATGGACTCGTTCTTGCTTCTGACGGACGCAAGATGTCTAAGTCGCTCAGAAATTACACCGATCCTGTCGAAGCAATCAATAAATTCGGTGCGGATGCTCTCAGGCTGTTCCTTACTCATTCTGCTGTTGTTCGCGCTGACGATTTGCGTTATTCCGATGAGGGGGTTAAGGAAGTCGTTAAGAACATACTTATTCCTCTTTGGTCAGGATATTCGTTCTTCGTCACATACGCCAATATCGACAAATATACTTGCACTGGAAAAATTGATTTTACTAAGTTGTCTAATCCGCTTGACGCATGGATTGTTTCTGTCGCTCAGAAAATGATTCAGGATGTTACTGCGGCTCTTGATGATTATGATTTAAGTTCAGCTATTGACCCTCTGATTAATTTCATTGACCAGCTCAACAACTGGTATATCCGCAGAAACCGCCGCCGCTTCTGGAAGAGCGAGAACGACAACGACAAGGCCGAAGCATACGAGTCTTTGTATTATGCTCTCAAGACTTTTGCGCTTTGTGCGGCTCCGTTCGTTCCGTTCATCACTGAAGAAATGTGGCAGAACCTTAAGACTTCTGAAGACAAAGAATCCGTTCATCTTGCTGATTTCCCGGTATATAATGCCGCACTCAGAAACGAGAATCTTGAATTCAGGATGGCTACAATCCAGAAAGCCGTTTCTATGGGACGAAATCTGCGCAATAAGTACGAGCTTAAGAACAGGCAGCCGCTTTCGAGCGTGCAGCTTGTTACGCGCAACTCAGACGAGCGCAAAGTTCTTGAGGAAATGAAAGACACAATCGCCGAGGAGCTTAATGTTAAGTCAGTTGTATTCCATGAGCGCGAGGACGAGCTTGTTGAGTACAAGGCAAAAGCGAACTTCCGCACGCTCGGAAAAGAGCTTGGTTCTAAGATGAAGGCTGCTGCTATCGTCATTCAGTCGCTTTCAACAGAGCAGATAGAAAAAATCATCGTGGGTGAGCCTGTTTCTATTGATGTTGACGGTCAGAGCGTTGCGCTTAATTCAGAAAAAGTTATCGTCGAGCGTTTTGAGAAAGAAAATCTCAAAGTCGTAAACGATGGAACTCTGACTGTGGCTTTGGATACGAAAATCACTGATGAGCTTAAAAAAGAAGGCTATGTACGCGACTTAATCCGTGGAATTCAGAATTTGCGGAAAGAAAGCGGTTTTGAAGTGACGGACAGAATTAACTTGTCGTTGTATGGGGATGATGTTCTGAAATCAAGCTACGAAATGTTCATAAGCCTTATTTCTTCCGAAACGCTGGCAGTTTCCGTACAATGGTCTGACAGCGCAAAGATTGCGATTGAATCTGAGGATAAACAATGGAGAGCTTCAGTTGCTAAGGCATAAGTTTGCAAGGACAGCCGCGCTGCTATTGTGCGCCGCGGCGCTTGTTTTTTCATCATGTACGACTTCTCCCAAACCAGAGCCTGTAAATCCGCTGTCACTTCTGGGCAGTGACAATGCCTTGTACATTTATGTTCCTGTAGATTCGCACAAAGAATTCGTCACTCTTGCTCTTATGAAGCTTATGGAGCTGAGAAAAGCAGATTCCGAAAAAATTACAGGAAGAATCAAGGATTTGTATATTGGCACGATGCTTGGCTCTGGCTTTGAGATTTCAGCTTCAGGGAATTTTCCGCCGAATTATGCGAAGGCTTCCCTTACGGAAAAAAATGGCTGGGATACTAAAAAATATCTTTCATATGATTATTTTGTTCAGAATGCTTCTGCAATCGAAATTGCAATTCCGTGTCCTGAAAATGTAGTTCTTTCGTACAAAGTCCAGGAACTTTTGGACAGATTTGACAAAATCAGATTTTCTAAGGATTCTGAGAGTGATAGCGGGAATAGTTCTCATAAAGAAATGCTTTCATTTTTGGAATCAAGCGGAAGTAATGACATTCTTTTTGTTTCTTCAAAGCCTGATTTGTTCTTTTATTCTCTTGCAGGAACAAAAATGTCCCTTGGAGTTGATAAAATCAAAGGGGCTTTCGCATCGCTTCCTGATAAAAAAGAAACTTATGGAGTCAGTCTGGTTCTTGAGATGTCCGATCCAAGGACAATAAAGGCTTGCATTCGGCTTTTGCAAATGGCTCTTTTCGGTATTCCTGCAAAAATATATCAGTCCGGAGAAAATAAAATTTCGGTAACTGATATAACAATGTCTTGGAATGAAATTTTGGATTTAATTTCAAAATGAAAAAGCTCTTTCTTGCCATGTCAACATTGCTTTTTTTCTCATGCTCAAGCACGACAGGATTTTTTATCCCCGGCGAAGTTGATATTATCAATAAAAATATAAGCATTGAATATTTTAATATTGCCGAGGGATATTTTGATTTGGAGAAATACGCAAAAGCTATTGACTACTATAAACTTGCGATGAAAAATGAAGAATTATACTATACATCATTTTATAAAATCGCAAAATCATATGCCCTGTCAAAAGAATGGGATGAGGCCCTTGTTTACTATAAAGAGCTTTTGGAACGCGATCCTGACAACACTTCTTTGAAACTTTCTGTTTCTTATATAACCGCTATGAGCGGAAATACAGATGAGGCTATAGCTCAGTATAAAGAGCTGATTGCCGCTAATCCGAACGACCAGACTATTCTTGAGAATTATATCTCTCTTCTTATTTTTTCCGAGCGAGGAGAGGATGCTGAAAAAAGTCTTCTTGAGCTTAAGAAAAAATTTCCTGACAGTAAGGAGATAAAAGAATTCGCAGCAAAAATCGCGGAGCTTGTGGAAAATCCTGACACAAAACTGGGAGAAGAGGAGGAAGAAGAAGATTCCGAAAATGACATGGAGACTGAGGAAAAGTAGGCCGTTAGGCTTGCGCGCTTTCCTGAGACCGTTCTGTCTGTAGCTCGGATTTTTTGCTCATAAGCATTTTGTATTTTTCTAGATTTACCCTGAACGCAACGATTGGCGAGTTAATATCCTCTTTTGCATGCGCCTCAGCTTGGACGGCTTCTTTTATAATCCTTTCTGATTCAATCTCGCGCCCTGCTTTTGATGAAATTCCGACAGTTACGCGGACATCAGAATTATAATCATTGACAAGGTCCGAAATTTGCGCATGGAGCGGTTCTGCTATAGCAGTAGATGAATTCAAGGTGAAGTTTTTTAGGATTATTGCAAAGCCATCTGAGCTATATGCGTGGATAATCCCGTTTTCTTTGAATTGTTTTTCTAGTAGAGAAGCTGTCTTTTTATAAAGCATGGAGCTTTTTTCAATGCCCGTAAGCCTGATTATGACAAGAGACATATCTTCCTGGTTTTCAAGCTCTTTCGCTATGTTATCCTTAAGCGATTCTTCGTCGAGAACAGTTGTACAAGGCTCTTCCTGCTGATTTTCGCAAGCGGTTTCCTGTGCAGGAATGTCTTTTGGATTTACGAAATCGCCACCTTCTTCTACTTCCGCATATTCTTTTTCCGTGGAAATTATTTCTTTTATTGCGGTGAGTTCTTCGCTCGTAAGCTCCATTTTGGACTGCTGAGTCTCTGTCTCAGTGTTGTTTGCGTCATTCTCAGAAACAGTCGTTTCTGGAACTTGCTCCTCAAATTCAGAATTGTCTTCGTCAGAGAGATTTTCATCTCTTTTGTCGTCATCTTGCGGCTCTTCTTCCGCGTGTTCCTCATGCCGTGCATAGACTGGTATTTCATTAACATCGGAAGAATCTGGCGAAGAAACATCGTCATAGAAAAGGGAGTCGTCCAAAGGTTCCTTTGACTCTGTTATTGCAGTGTAAATAATAAGGAATATTGTGGTCAGAGTTCCAACAAGGATTATGATGAAAGAAACTTTCGCATGGTTGTAAATGGATGTTGGGCGCATAGTGTAAATTGATGCCGACAGCTTTATTTTTGATCCATTTTGCAAAAGACAAATTTCTGAAAAATCCTTTGAGAAATCGGATGATGGCATAGAATAGTTTTTGGGCGGGTAGGAGTAGATAAGCGTATCGTTAAGCTCAAAATCTATTTTTGCGAAATCATTTATATCACCGATTGCTTTTACAAAGTTGTCTGCAAATTCGGTTGTTCCGTACTTGTATCTGGAGGCTGTTTGTCTGGCTGATAGGAGAAGTGTCTCATAACGAGCTGCTGCATTTTCAGGACCGCTTTTTCTGTCAAGGAAAATTCCGAGCGTAAGATAGAATACTGCAAGAAAAAATAATAATGCACTGACAGTGGTTATTACGGTTACTGCTTTTTTCATATCTGTCTAGTATATCGGAGACTTTGTTGGTATGCAATCCGTAAAGATTAATCAGTATTATTAAATTTACTTGATTTCTTATGATTCTTAATACATGCGCAGAGCGGAAGCAATGTGAGTAATATGGGGTTTTCTGTGTCATAAACATTTTTTTCAGAAAAAATTTCATTCAGTTTTTTTGAGTAATTTTCTGAGAAATCTATGAAATTAAATTGAGAAAGATGATTTTGATTTTTTCTGGAATTTTTTTGAATCTCATACAGTTTAAAAGGCTCGTCTTGTATTTTTACTGCATTGTTCGTTTTCAAAAAATCTGAAAGAGAGTCCGAGTATGATTGCAAAATTTCTGTTGTATAGTGTTTATCGCTTAATTTTATCAGCTCCGTCCTGAAAAGGAGATTGTCGAAAGATGTTTCCGAGTTGTGTGTCCTGTCCTCTATTTTTCTGTATACTGTATCTAGATATGTATTTTTTGTATAGGATTTTCCTCTTGAATATGAAAAATCCGCTCCGAAAAATGCGAGCTTTTTGAATCCGCAGTGCAAAGCAAAGCTTGCGGCGGCTATAGTGACAGTTCCGCTTCCTGCCTCAATGTGAATGAATGAAGGTGTTCCCGTGTAATTTGATGCATACTGCGCAAGCGGATGGTTTGATTCCGAGAAAATCAGTTTCCCGGTTGATTTCAGGATTCTTTTTGCGGCTGAGGAATTTGCGCATAAATCGAACAAAAAGATTGTTCCTTCGTTTATATCATTGAAAAAATGGGCGTGTGAAATCATCTGCCCGTCAACGGAAACAACTGCATCGGGCGTTATGTTGCGCGAGACAAGGCTTGTGTATGCTGTGTCCGTCGCTATGATGAAAAAATCAGCGCGTTTTTCCAAAAGAAAAGTCTGAGTCTCGTCGAGTGTAGGGCCCGCCGCGATTATTGCGGCTGTTTTTTCGGTCGGAACGGAGCGCAAAATCTCGTTTGCGCTTTCAGCCAGCATTGAACTTAGTTTTAAATTGGTGAAAATGTTCTTCTGCCAGATTTTCCCGAAATGGCTCTGAACAGAATAGTCTGCGGAAACGAGCTTTACAGCCCCTGCAATTATGTCGCGCGCCCTTTTTCCCAAGGCCGGAAATGTGTCTTCCCACTGTCGCAGCGATGTTATAATCATGTTGCCATGAATCTGCGGCTTGTAGTTTTGCAGTATTGCATTTTCTAGGCATGAGAAATCCGCAAAAATGGTGTTTTTATCTTCCCGCGCTTTTTGTACTTCTGGAATTTTCCCCAGAAAATCAATGTCTTCGGTCGTTTCTTCCACAGCAATTATTTTTGCGCAAGGGAATTTTTTCTTCATCGCGCTTATGTGATAAGCTCCGCAAATTCCAAGTACGATGAAAAATCGCGCTTCTTCCGTGAACTGGGATGCAAATGAGTCGGCTTCTTTCTCAGGATTATATTTTGAATGGAACGATATTTTGTTGCAAAAAGGAATCTTAAGCCCGTTTTTTGCTTCAAGAATGTCTGTATAGTTCATAATAAAAATACTATAAAAATTACTCCTGTAAATGTCGTTTTTGTGTCATAGGGCAGTATCTAAAAACTCTGAGATTTTTTTCTCCAGATTGTCCGAAAGAAGTTCTTTTTTTTGCGCGTCTTTTTCCCGAAGTATAAGAAGTCTTTCCATCGGGAAAAATTCTTTTTTGAATTCATCTGTTTTTCTGATTCGCTCAAGAACATCAGAAAGAATTTTCTTTCGCTCGGAAAGATTTTTTCCTGCTTGCTTTGGAGAAGAGAACTCTGCTTTTCCTGTAGTTTTATTTTGACTGCTTTTTTTAAATTCCGCCCAATCAACATCCTTAATCGAGCCAAGCGAAAAGTCAAAAGGATAATTGTCGGAAAGCCTTTTTACGCGGGCAAGTCGTGTTCCTGATTTTGCTATAAACCAGTTTCTGTACAGCGAGAGGCTTCCTTCTGAAGAAAACTGCGAGAATGTAAGGCGCGTTTCTTTAGGTTTGAGCCTGAAATCATTCATTTGGGAAGAATATTCCAGCGAATTCGGCTGCGTATGCTGGTAGCCTTTTGCGGGTGCCTGGTCAAGTCCCACACAATAAACGGTATTGTCGGTGAGCGCAAGGGCAAATTCTACGGCAGTTCCGCTGACAGTTCCGTTTCTGCGCCCTGTCATAAAATCTATTCCAAACGCGCTGAAAAAATGTTTTTGCAAATTATCGTCGTCATAACAAACAGGAATTACCGTTTCGTTCCTGAGAAGTTTTTTTGGTACGGCAGATTCAGAGCTGAATGCGAATATTGTTCCATGAATATTTTTTTGGGACGGGAACGAAAGGTGCTTTTTTGCCCAAAAGCCGCCGTCAGTGCTGATTACTAAATCTGGGAGTATGCCTTTTGTGATTAGCGGCATGAATGCGGACGATACTGCAATCAGAAAAAAAGAAGTCCTGTATTCTTGGAGGAATTTCAAAGATGACTCAAGGCTTCGGCCAGATGCCGCCACGATTACTGGAAGATTCGTTTTTTTCGCGGTGCAAAAACTCCTTATATTCTTGAAAAATGCGAGCGAATTTTTAAGCCATCGCTTTGAGAAATAACTTCTTGTTCCAAGCACATCGCGCGATTTCAGGATTGCGTTTTTTATTTGCCCCCATGCTTTTTCGTTTTTTTCAGGAAAAATATTTTTTGACGGGCTCCACTCAATGACTAGGGAAGAGCAAAGCTCCTCCTCAGTGAGGAATTCAAACAGCTCGTCCGAAAGATTTTTGCTTTCGTCAAGAAAAAAAACGCCGTCAAAGCCGCTGTTATACTCTGGGGCGCATAGTTCTTTTATGAACCGGATTGCAACATATTTTGCGTTCGGGAATTTTCTTTTAAGCTCCGCCAGCTGATAGGCGAGAGCAGGCTCTATAAGAATCAAGCAGAGCGGCAAAAAATCCGCCTGAATGTTTTGTGCGAATTTTTCGCCTTCGCTTGAAGGATTGTATCTTGAATGAAGAAATTTTCCACCGAAAGAAACGGTTTTTTCTCCATTTTTTGATTCATGAAATTCTATCATCAAAAATCAACCATGAAGAAGGAAATCAAGAGTTCCTTTCTTGTTCGGGCATATTCCTGCCGTGAGCAAAAGGACATTTTTCGTCGCGTCAGTTCCAAGAAGCGTTTCCAGCATTCTGGCTATGTGGTAGCCCAAAATCTGCTCGTCCTGCTCCTCCTCCGCAAAAAGCGCGATTTTGATTTCTCCGTTCGTTCCGACATGGCTTGAGTTTGGCTTTCTGAAAAGCGGAGCGATTATTACATGGGCAGCTTCAGATATTGATTGTGATACGGCAGCTCTCAGACCTTTGTTCTCAGTGTCGAAATTGACTCCCGAAATTGCGCTGGAGATTGAATTCTTCAAAGAAAGTATGAAAAGGTTTGAGTTTGAGATTTTAAGCCCCATCTCTATATTTGAGTCCAGTTTTTCAATTGCCTTTTCCTCAAAACCTTTCAGATTGATTATGCTGCTGAGGACAGAAACGCACTCCGCGGCCGGCGGAAGCGTCAGCGTGTCCTCCTCATCGTTCGTTTCTACGGCGATAAAAATATGCGGCTCGTTCTTGTCAAGGAACGGCAGAAAGTTGATGGAGCAGATGTCGCTTCTGATGTCAGAGCCTAGCAGCTGCTCGTATTGAGATGTTTCGTTGAATGTGCTGGAAAAACACTGCCAGTCAAAAATCTTCGCAATCTTGCCGCTCCAGAATGATTTCTTGACCACCGCGCTTGCGATTGTCTTGGCGTTAAAGCCGTAGCTGTCCGTCATAAGATAGAATTCATCGTCGGCCAGTTTGAGCGGAGAAAGGATTCCGCAATGATTGAATCCGTTTCTCTTTGCCCAAACCGTGAAATTCGGAGTTTTCTCAGAAAGCAGGTTCCATGCTTTTTTTAAAAGCCCATGCTTTTTTTCGATTTCTACCATATTTAGTCCAATCCAAGCTCTGTAAAGAGTTTTTTGTATGTTTCGAATTGCTCCGACTGGGCGAATTCCGCAATCTTGTCCTCCGGAAGATTCTCAAGAAGCTGGTCCATGTAAGAAAGGACAGCCTTGATTTCTTTTGTCAAATCCGCAGGAATTGATGACTCTTCTTTCTGCTCGTCTTCGTTTGGCTTGTTGAGGGCCTCGTCAGACTCAAGGTAGCTCAGGTTTCCGGCCGTAAGCTCCTCTTCCTCGATGTTAGGAGCAAGCAAATCATTAAGCTCTGATTTTGTAACAGGAGCTTCATCGATGATTTCATCTTGTTTCTGCTGGATTTCATCTTCAGAAACGCCTTCGTCAACGGCTGGTTCCTCAATCATTGTGTCTGAAACAGGGACTTTCGGCTCTTCAATCTCAATATCCTCAGGAAGCTTGTCATCTGCATCCGCTGAATCCTCGATGATTTCTTCCGGTGCAACCTCAGGCTCTGAAAAATCGTTGTTTGCAACCTGTTCGTCAACCTTCTCCTCTTCCATAAGGTCTGTTGAGCTTGATTCAACAAAAATGTCGTCAACTTTAGGAACTTCAATTTCGTCAGGCAGGTTCTCGCCCGCTTCTTCCTCAACATCATCAATGTTGATGTCGTCAAGGCTCGGCTCAACAAGGTTGTCATTTGAGAAATCAAGTTCTTCTTCGCCAATAGACGGCTCTTCTATGCTCTCTTCTTTTTCGCCCTCATCGCCTATAGAAATATCCGTAGGCTCTTGGAACGAATCTTCATCAGGATTTTCGGAAACGCCCTCTTCCTCGGTGAAGTCAGCCGTGTTCTGGATATTGTTGAGTTCGTCAAGAGAGAGAGTTGCGTCTTCTTCTTCCTCGGAAGCCATGTCAGACGGAATGTTTTCGTCAGAAGGCATATTGATTTCAGGCTCTTCAAACGAAGTCTCCCTTGTGGCGGAATCCTCTCCGGAAGGAATGTCCTCGTCCGTGTCAGGACTTTCGGAAACGCCCTCTTCCTCGGTGAAGTTCGCCGTGTTCTGGATATTGTTGAGTTCGTCAATAGAGAGAGTAGCGTCCTCTTCTTCCTCGGAAGAAGTGTCGGACGGAATATCCTCGTCAGAAGGAATATTAATTTCGGATTCGTCAGCCTCAGATTCCTCTTGTGAAGGCTGCTCTTCTTCCGTACCTGCTGTTTCGGAAACGCTTTCGTCCTTTTCGATGTCCGTCGGGATATTGTTAAGCTCGTCCATTGAGAGCGCGATTGTATCGTCCTCGTCGGTGTCGCTGAAGAATCCGCTTGAAGATTTTTCTTCTGCCTCAGGTTCGGAAGAAATTTCATCATCGATTTTTTCTTTCTCTTCTTCCTGATGCTGCGGCTGCTTCTTTAATTCCTCAAAATCGCTCTTAAGGCTTGCGACTTCATCTTTAAGAGATGTGATGGCTGTAAGAAGCTGGCTGAGAACATCATTATTAACAGGCGCGGCCTGCGCTGCGGCTTTTGGAGCTGGCTCTGCAGGAGTTTTTTCTTCTGGCTCGCTTTCCGCATTTTCTTTTGCCGGCTCGTCATCGAACAAAGAAGATGTCTCTTCATCGAATGTATCTGGAATATCGTTTATCACTATTGTATCCTCGTTTGTTTCAGGTGAATCGTTGTTTTCCTCGCTCTGAGTCTTTTCAACATCCTCGTTCGCGCACCCTTGCGCTTCGTTTATGCTGATTGTCTTGCCGTTCTCATCCTCCACTGAGTTGAGAATCGAATCAATGTCGAATCCTCCCTCGGAAGATGAAGAAGAGCTTTCCCCAGATTCGGAGCTTGAGCTTTCTTCATCGCTGATATCTGAATCAAAATCATCGTCGTCAACAACGACTTTCATCTCAATGTCGCTGTCCTTCGACAAAGAGTCATCTTTTTCTGAATTTTCGTCAGATGAATCGCCGAATCCGAACTCGCTCAGGTCTACTTCTTCCTCGGCTGGCTTCTCACCGGAAGTTTCTTCTGCATTAGGCTCTTCGCTCTCTTCTTTCTCAGGGATAGTTCCTGGGATTGCAGGTTCGCTTGTCTCATCGTCGAATCCGAACTCGCTCAGGTCAACGCTTTCTGTTCCGTCGTCTGATGCGGCTGGTGAATCAGAGTCATCGAAGCCGAATTCACTCAGGTCAATCTCGTCGCCGCCCGATGACGATGTTGATGTGTTCTGCGGTTCTGGGGCAGAATCATCGAACGAAAGGTCTATGTCAAGGGGACCATCTTCTGCGAGAGGGGCTGTTTCTGTCTCTGTGATTTCTGTCGATTCCGCCGGCGCGCTTGAAATACTGTCCGAAGACTCGGTCTCATCTGAGCTTGAGTCATCGAAGCCGAATTCGCTCAAATCGACTTCTTCCTCACCACCAGAAGAAGGCGTGCTTGTTTCTGGAGCTGCGTCGTCTCCTGAGTCGTCGAAACCAAATTCGCTTAAATCGATTTCTTCCTCGCCTGACGATGGTTCGGGCGATTTTTCTTCAACAGATTTGTTTACGGAGTCATCAATATCAGGAAGATCCGGAAGTTCTGCGTCAAGGTTGAATTCTTCCGTGTCAGGCTGCTCGCTGCCAGAAGAGTCTACCGTCCGCGGAGGCTTTTTGACCCAGACGCCGTAGCTTTCAAGTTCGTTAGTGTTGGCAGAATCACTCATATATTTCCCCTTGTAAGTTTTTTTAAAAATCTATACACATTCACATATCGACAGTTTTACTGGAAATCTGTAGATGATTTTGCTGACATTATAAAATCACTTTATTTTGTTGGAGAATTCCTCTTTCCCTGCCGAAATTTTTTCTATTATGACAAAATTGTATCATTTTCTGGCAGCTCTGTTTGCCGGAACTGCCATTTATGTTTTCGTCTCGCTTGTTTGCGGAAGGGACGGAATCTTGGCAACAAGGCAGCTTCTTGAGCAGAAACGGATTTTGAGCAACAGAACTGAGGAAATTCAGAAAATAACGAACAGTCTTGAGCTTGAGCAGATTGCGCTCAGAAATGATGACGATGTAATCGCTGCATTCGCCAGAAAACTGGGGTTCGTTCATACAGGAGAAAAAATCGTTAAGATAAGCGGTAAAGATTCAATGAACCGCTTTATCTTTGAGACTGGGACTCCGATTGTTTCCGAAACGCCGAAATCAATACCTGAATGGGTGTGCAAGGTGACTGGAATCCTTATGGCTTTGGTTGTTTTCCTGCTTTTGTTCATATGTGATTACAGGGAGTCGTTTCAGGACGAAAGAAATGAGCGAATCCAAAATATAGATGATAATGAAAAAAAAGTTGCTTCGCATGAGGAATATAAAAAAACTTATATAGGAGGAATCCCGGTCTATGATTTGCCGCAAGTGTGATGAGGAATCTGCTTCTATTGCTTCTGATTATCTGAGAAGAGGAAAAGTCGTGGTGCTTCCGACGGATACTGTATACGGATTCTCGGGAATCGTTGACGGAAGGCACTATTCGTTCCACACGGACAGGGAAATAGCCCGGATAAAAGGAACGGACCCGGGAAAGCCTCTGATACAGCTTCTTTCAAAGCCTGAGGATTTGAAAAAATATACCCGCGACCTTGTTCCTGATTTTCTTTTGGAAAAATGGCCAGGACCTCTTACGATAATCGTCCACACGCTTGCGAAAGGAGGCGAGTTCAGCACTACGGCTTTCCGCTGTCCTGACGATGACTGGCTCAGGAAAATCGTGGCTTTATGCGGTGCGCCGATTTATTCTACGAGCGTTAACAAAACCGGTCTTCCTGTCCTTGACAATATAAAGCAGATAAAAGATGAATTCGGGAAGGAAGTTCCGCTCATAATCGATGACGGTGACATGAAAGGCGGAGTTCCATCTACTATCGTTCAGATTGACGAGAACGGGCAGGTGAAGGTTGTCCGTGAGGGAAGACTGAAAATTTAGATTTTGGAGAGAAAAATGACTGATAATCTTATAGAGGACTACAAGTCCTTTTTGAACAACGGGAAAACGGAGCGCGAATGTGTGTCGCAGCTTATTTCCTGGGCTGAAGGCGAAGGATTCAAGGATGTCCGCGAATATAAGTCGCTCAAAGCTGGTGACAAAGTTTATGTGCAGAAAATGAACAAGGCTATTGCTTTGTTCGTGTTGGGAACAGAGCCTTTGGAGAACGGAATGAACATTCTCGGGGCGCATATTGATTCGCCTCGGCTGGATGTTAAGCAGAACCCGCTTTACGAGAAAGATTTTATTGTTTATTTGAACACGCATTATTACGGCGGAATAAAGAAGTATCAGTGGGTCACGCTTCCGCTTGCGATTCACGGAATCGTCTGCAAGAAAGACGGTACGAGCGTGAATGTATGCGTCGGCGAGAGCGGGGACGACCCTGTT
>JAEEGL012427023.1_pt1 | contig 12773 bp, 9 predicted proteins | sample 9134231 | NCBI WGS metagenome assembly JAEEGL01 (sample SAMN16246548, study PRJNA631951) | gut metagenome | biome: gut microbiome; feature: rumen; material: fiber-attached | host: Bos | place: Iran: Karaj | collected 2018-10 | reverse complement strand
TGCTACTACCAAAGAAGAGCTTGTCGACATGATCGATAACGGAAGATGGGATGAGCTGATCCGGAGAGTTAAAGTAAAACCGGGTGATATGATCAGGATCGATTCGGGAACGGTTCACGCAATAACTGCGGGAGTATGCGTTCTTGAAACTCAGCAGTCAAGTGATGTCACATACAGACTCTACGATTACGGAAGACTACAGAACGGAAAGCCCAGACCGCTTCATCTTGATAAGAGCAAAGATGTTATCACCGTCCCTGCCATTCCTGTAGAAGAGCAGGTATATCACAGCGCGGATAAGAACAGCAATACTGTAATCGAACTTGTTAAGACTAAGTATTTTACTGTTTCCAAAGTGAAAGTTAACGGGGAATACACTTTCGCATCTGATGCCGGCTTCCTGTGCGCAAGTGTTGTGAAGGGATCCGGAAAATTATTTGATAAGAATGTCAAAAAAGGAAGTCACATGCTTATTACCGCAGAGGGTGCAAAGGAAGTACTGCTGAGCGGTGATATGGAGATCATTTTTTCGAGGGTATAAATGGGAATATATTACGAAGAAGAAAGCAGACTCTTTTTTATAGAGACAAAGAGCACTGCCATGTGCCTTGCCGTAACCGATACGGAAGGCTTTCTTAACAATGTATATTACGGAGCAAAGATTCAAAGGGACAACCTCAGGTATCTGTTAAGAACCGGGGCCGGTCCCTTTGTTCCTTCCGTGAATGAAAGAGACAGAGGAAGTTACCTTGACTGTGCAAGGTTCGAATTCCCTTCATCCGGGGTAGGTGATTACAGACCGGCTGCGGTTACGGTGACTGATGAGACCGGACATGATGCTTCACAGTTTCTGTATGAGTCACACAGGATATATGAGGGAAAAGAAAAACTTTTTGCCCGAATGCCTGAAGGCAGGGATGTAAGGATGCCTGCCACATTCGAAGGCAAAGTCAGAACAGAAACTTTGGAGATCACTTTATCCGATGCTGTATTGGGCGTGAAGGCGATTCTTTCATATTCGGTGTTTGAAGACAGTGATGCGATCGTAAAAAGTGTAAAGCTTGTTAACAAATCTGACAGATGTGTCACAATAAACAGGCTCTTAAGCAGCTGCCTTGATCTTGATAATGGCGTATGGGGCGAGGATGATCCGGATGTCATTACTTTATCGGGAACCTGGGCAAGAGAAAGGCATATCGACAGAAGAACTCTGTCGAGAGGAAGCATTGAGGTCTATTCCACAAGAGGAGAAACCTCACATCAGTTCCAGCCCTTTATGGCTCTTTGTGATAAAAATACCGGAAACGATCACGGGAAGATTTATGCTCAGACACTTATCTGGTCGGGAAATTTTATCTGCGGTTCATCCATGGACCAGTTTGACAATGTAAGATCTTATATCGGGATAAATCCCGAACATTTCGCATGGGATCTAAAGGCAGGTGAAAGTTTTCAGGCTCCCGAAGCGGTCCTTGCATATACCGAAAACGGCTTAGATGAAATGAGTCGTATTTTCCATGACCTGTTCAGAAATCATCTTATCCGCAGTCCATACCTGCATAAGGAAAGACCTGTTCTTATCAATAACTGGGAGGCTACATATTTTGATTTCAATACGGATAAACTTATAAGCATTGCATCCGAAGCCCAAAAGTGCGGAATCGAGATGCTTGTAATGGATGACGGATGGTTCGGCGTAAGAAACGATGATAATTCGTCCCTTGGTGACTGGACTGTTAATGAAGAAAAACTTCCGGGAGGGCTTAAGCGTTTATCCGATAAGCTGGAAGAGATCGGTATGAAGTTTGGAATCTGGTTTGAGCCGGAGATGGTTTCACCGGATTCCAATCTCTACCGTGCCCATCCCGACTGGGCTATAGCCGTGCCGGGAAGAAAGCCCTGCAGGATGAGAAACCAGTATGTGCTGGATATCACAAGAAGTGAAGTACGTGACTATGTCTATAAAAGCGTATCGGATATTCTGAAGAGTGCAAAGATATCCTATGTGAAGTGGGATATGAACAGGCAGCTTTCGGATCTTGGAAGCGAAGGTTTGGAGTCCGTTTCCATGGGAAGATTGTCTTACCTGTACACTATGGCTGTTTATGATCTTCAGGGAAGGCTTCTTGAAGAATTCCCGGATCTGCTACTGGAGAATTGTTCCGGGGGCGGAGCAAGATTCGATGGAGGAATGCTCTTTTATTCACCTCAGATCTGGTGCTCCGATGATACGGATGCATATGAGAGATTATCCATACAGGCGGGTACGGAGATGCTCTATCCCTTAAGCACCATGGGAGCGCATGTTTCTGCTTCTCCAAATCACATTACGGGAAGAAGCATGCCTTTTGATGTGAGATGTGCCGTAGCTCTTTCCGGAACTTTCGGATATGAACTGGATATTACGAAGATACCTGACGAAGAGAGAAGGGCAATCCCTGAGCAGGTTGAGATCTATCACAGATATGGAGAGATAGTACGCGAGGGTGATTATTATCGGATAGCTTCCGAGTCTGAAACGGGATACTTCGATGCGTGGATGTCCGTGCTTAAGGATGGGAGCGGAGCACTTCTTACATATGTACAGTGCAAAGCATACCCCAACGGTAAGGGAAGATGCATCAAACTTAAAGGTCTTGATCCGGATGCGCGATATGAACTTATTCCGGTCGGATCCGAAAAGGAAGATTCTCTCTTTTGCAGCAGAGCGAAAAAGAAAGCATGGGAGGATCTTGCACCGGGAACGCTCAGCGGAAGCACTCTTATGAACGCAGGTCTTATCCTGCCTATTCTTCCGGGAGATTATGCCCAGATGATGTTTGAAATAAAAAGACTTGCTTAATAAATGGAATTTTTCGATAAAATAAGATAAAATACAAGGTGCGGAAACCCTTTTCGGTGACGCACCTTTTTATTTTAGCTTCAAAGATATACGTGAAAGAGTGGACCGGTTATGAGTAATTACAATATTTCATATGAAGTGGCCTCAGTTTTTTTCATGGTCATATCCATAGCCTGTCTTGTATTGACGAGAAGAACCAGAACGGAGCGATATAAGAAGTTTCTGATCCTTATGATCGCCATGCTGTGCGGACTCATCTTTGATATTCTCGGTGCCGTATCAATAGCTACACCGGAATATTTCAATCGGACAGTAACCCTCATCATTAATACCATCTATTTCTTCTTTGCGGCTTTCGCCGGATACGCTTATCTCAGATATGCCGTGGCTTTTGTCGGAGAACAGAACAAATTCGACAAAGTGATGATCAGGATAAATATGGTGCTTATGATCGTCTATGCGGTTGTACTGATCATAAACATGCGCTCCGGATGGATATTTTATCTTGGAGATAATAACGTTTATAATTTTGGGCCTCTTCACGTTCTGTGTTATATCCCCACATTCTATTTTATTATCTACGCACTTATCTATGCACTGATGCATTATAAGAGCCTTAACGTCAGGGAGATGATCTCGCTTTCGGGATTCATTTTTATCACGGTGGGAACTATTTTCCAGGCACTTATTGCTCCCGAAACACTGCTTGTTTTCTTTTTCGGGACACTGGGCGTGATTATCATTCTGCTCTTTGTGGAAACTCCCGATTATGCACACCTTCAGGAGACTTTGACCGAGCTTGACGCATGCAGGATCGAAGCTGAGAAAGCAAAAAGAGTTAAGAGCGAATTTCTGACATCCGTATCCCGCGACATTAAAACTCCCATGAGCACGGTTCTGGGAATGGACGAACTGATCTTAAGAGAGAGCAAAGACGAGTATATTACCGGTTATGCAAGAGACATCGAAAGCGCCGGACTTACTCTGATGGAGACCATCAACAAGATCCTTGATTATGCGGATATTGAAACCGGTAAGCTGGATGTGGTCAACGCTCCCTATAAGGTATCTTCGCTGGTCAAAGATGTATATCAGACATGCCTGTTCAGGGCTGATGAGAAGGGGCTTAAGCTCAACTGTGATGTTGGCAGTCTTGTTCCCGAAATACTTGTGGGCGATGTGGTAAGGATCAGGCAGATAATACTGAACCTGATCGGAAATGCCATCAAATATACCTCCAAGGGACAAGTGAGTCTTTATGTAGGTTCCGCACCCCTTGACGGAAAGAGCATAATCCTGGAGATAAAGGTTTCCGATACCGGAAGAGGAATCAAGGAAGGTGAGCTTGGTAAGGTATTCGGCTCCTTCGACCGTCTGGGAGATACCAGATCCAGAGCAGGTGACGGTGTGGGACTGGGACTTGCCATTGTATCTAAGCTCACGGATATGATGAACGGAGATATAAGAGCTGAGAGCAAGTACGGAGAGGGCTCGGTATTTACGGTAAGGATACCTCAGAAGATAGCGGAGCAGTCGGATCTGATCGATGAGGATGTTGATAATCCCGCATATGGAGAGAAGGCACATGAGGGTCCTCTTTTCAAAGCTCCCGAAGCCAAGGTTCTCATTGTTGACGATAATGATATTAACCGCGTTCTCGAAGCGATGCTTCTCAAGGAAACGAGCGTTATAACAAATCAGGTTTCCGGCGGAAAAGAAATGCTGGAGGAGCTTACCAGAACCAGCTACGACGTGGTTCTTCTGGATCACATCATGCCGGATATGGACGGAGTTGAGGCACTCAGACGTGCAAGACAGATAGAGAGGGTAAAGAACGCAAGCACTTCCTTCATAGCCATTACGGCAAATGCTCTGTCCGGAGCGAGGGAGGAATACCTCAGACAGGGATTCGATGATTTCGTTTCCAAGCCGGTTAACGGAAGACGCCTTGAGGAGGCGGTCATGAACCTTCTTGATGACAATCTGATCACTGAGAGATACGATATGTGATTTTGCCGAAAAAAACCTCTAAAAACCGTATATTTTACAATAGATAATATTCCCCCCTGTATGTGATAATACACGGGGGGAATTCTTTATATTTTAGGGGACAAAATGTATCGAGTTTATTACCTTGATGTAGCGGCAATTGTTGTACTTTTTGCACTTTTGACTTCGCTTTTCTTCAGAAGAATGAACCGGGGACGGGATAATCAGGCATTCATTAAGTATGTCGTTATTCTTCTTGTTCTGTCTATAGCCGATATACTCAGATCGGCTCCTCTTAATTTTTTGCGTCCTCTTTCAAGTTCAATCCTGTTCAGGGAAATCGCCTGCAGTTTCTACAATTTTCTCAATGTAGCAAGCTATACCATTTATATTCATATGGTAGGAAGGATGACCGGCACTTTCAGGAGGATAATCAGGACTCCTTTCTATGCCATCTGCTATGCACTTCCTCTTGTTACACAGATTGTTCTTATAATAGTTAATTTTTCACAGCATATCCTGTTTTATTACACCAGAGTCGGCGAGGTTGATGTTCAGTACAACAGAGGTGAGTATCTGTGGACTGTGATAGCAATCGGGTATTACTATGCATTTTTTGCATTCATTCATGTAACTCATTGCTTCATCCACAAGAATCTCGATAAGATTAAATACGCCGCAATGATTGTGGTGTTCCCCATAAATATCATTGCATTCAATATACAGATGGATCATCCCGAAATTCTCGTGCAGATGTTCGGACTTGCAATTACCGCACTTATCCTCAGCTTCTATGTAATCAGTCCTGAGGAAAACGTGGATATTGAGACGGGAGCAAGATCCTATACGGCATTCAGAAGAGGCGTAAGAAATATCTTCGAGGCTAAAGATGACGCGTTTGTCATGTTTGGAAAACTTGAGGACATCGCATCCATCAGAGCGACTCTCGGATATGAAATGTATATAACTCTTCTGAAACAGATATCCGACAATTTCTACGATATGTTAAAAGAATACAAGGCCGAGGATGTAAACCTGTACTACCTTAAGAACGGTCTCTTTGCATACGTGGTCCGCGGAAAGTATAATCTGGAAGCTATCGAAAAGACTGCTGAGGCCATGATTCCCAAACTCAGAGATCTCTTTGTTGTGGACGGAATCAGACTTAAACTCAATTTTGCAATCTGCGGTGTTGTAATCCCCAACGAGATAAGCAGCGATAAGCAGCTGGTCAAATTGTCGGAGACATATGACAGCGCCGTTCCTTTGAATAAATATGTCAGATATTCCGAGATGGCTCCCGAGAAGGATTTCGTAGTCAAGAACAATCTGGACAGGATTATCGCAGATGCCATCAAGAACCGGAAGTTCGAAATGTATTATCAGCCCATTTATTCTACCAAGGATGAGAAGTTTGTTTCTGCGGAAGCGCTTATAAGACTTAAGGACGAGCAATTGGGATTCATTTCACCCGCACTGTTTATCCCTGCTGCGGAGAAGAGCGGAAGCATTCTTCAGATCGGTGAGTTCGTAATAAAGGATGTTTGCAGGTTTATCAAAGAGGGTGATCTTGCGAATACCGGTATCAAATTCGTTGAGGTTAACCTTTCTGTTGTACAGTGCATGCAGTCCAATATGGCCGATAAGATCAAGGATATTCTCGGAGAGTATAACATCGATCCCGACAGGATTAACTTTGAGATTACCGAGACTGCGTCGGATTACCTGGCGGATGCGGTTCTCAGGACCATGAGAGATATCACTACCAACGGTAACGGATTCTCACTTGATGATTACGGTTCGGGCTATTCGAATCTCAGCCGTGTCATGAGCTTCCCTTATAGGATCATCAAGCTTGATAAATCTCTTGTAGACGGACTTGTAGACAACAGAAGCTATGATATAATGAGACAGACCATCAGCCTGCTTAAGAGTCTTGGCGCGGAAATTGTTGTGGAAGGCGTTGAGGATGAAGAGAAGGCAATGTGGTTTTCGGATATGGGATGTGAATACATCCAGGGTTACTATTATGCCAAGCCTATGCCGGAGCATGAATTTATGGCATTTTGCAAAAGCTCCGCTGTAGGTTAAAAATATAGGCGGCCTAGGAGGAATTGCAGATTATGGTATTTTATTATCGGAACTACCCTTATTCTACTAAGGCAACACTCATTTCTGTTGTGGCAAACATCGGTGGGTATCTTGCCGGAATCGGAGCTGTTGTTGCTTTCAGTATGATCGAGAACAAAGCGGTTGGCGTTACTGTTGCGGTTATTCTTGCAGCACTCGCACTGTTCCTGTTCATATATGTAGGCAGAAAGCTGACCGACAAGCTTTCGGAGAAATGGTCGGAAGAAAACATCAGAACCAAAGCGGGAGTTGCTTTCCAGTATGTTATGGCAAATCCCGATGAGTATGACAGGATTGCATCCATTAATCCTGAATTTGCTCAGAAGTATGAGATGGGTGAAAAAGGAAGACCTGTAAAAAGAAAATAAGTAATTGATGATATAAAAAGGAGAAGGTTCTTTCGGGCAATGATTTGATGCCCGGAAGAACCTTCTCCTTTTACTTGTTTATATTTCAGATATCAAGTTTCTTATCCAGAATGGATTTGCAGATCATGTACATTGTGATTGCGGACAGTCCGTAGACTATCACACAGGAAATGTCTAAGCTCAGCTGAAAGGCATACGTGCTCAGTGGAACCGGACTGCGATTAACTCTGTTTTCCACATAATTGAATATCTGATACAGATTATTAAAAAACAACGCTTTTATATTGTATAAGATGATAACAATAATGAACAATACGCCGTTCTTTTGGATAATATTAAACCGTACTGCAATCCTGCTTGCTATCGTAACTGCGAAGATACATGAAATATAGAGGTTTGCAATGATCACCATCATCGTAAGAACATCGACGGCAATCGTTATGACAGCTTCGAGTGCAGGATTCGTAGATCTGTCCATGATGGAATAAGATTCTATATAATTGCCGTAAGCATTCGTTATACCATAGATACGGTTCCCGGATGATACTTCCGATAATCCGATGCCGATAACAAGAATTGCAAGCATAATATAAATCCAAATGAGCGCGGTTTTGATATTTACCTTCTGATGCTCGCTGTTTTTGACAGGCATTGCCAGCTTTATGGATCCTTCGGATGTAAACAGGATGTTATAGAATCTCTTGAGCATTATGATCGCACATACGATGATTCCGAGTGCGGAACATAATGAGAGTATGATGATCGTATTCGTCGGTATTTCCGAGTTCACATTTCTTGAAATGAATCCCAGAATTATGCTTATGATCTGATAAGCAAGCAAAACTACGGTGAATAAAGTAAAAAGTCTTTTGGTTTCTTTATATTCTAATTTGCCAAGCTTTTTATTCATCTGAATTCCTCCTTATAAGCATCAATGAGGGATTTTCCGGTTTCATCCCTGAGCTCATCTACGGATCTGTGGAGTACTATCTTACCCTCTTTGATAAATATTGCATCGTCCAGAACCTGTTCAATCTCATCTATCTGATGGGTGGAGATCATTATTGAAGAATCTTCGGGAACATTTCTGAGCATGATCTTGATTATGTTTTCTTTGGCTACCGGGTCGACACCGTTAAAAGGCTCATCCAGAATATAAAGCTTCGCTTTTCTGGACATGGTCAGGATGATCTGAAGCTTCTCCGCACTTCCTTTTGAGAGCTTGCCAACGTATCCGTCCGTTTCTATTCCGAGTTCCTTAAGGGATGATTCCGCATTGCTCCTGTCGAAATCTTCGTACATCAATTCATACATGTACAGAAGGTCAGCGATTTTACTGTCCGATTTGTATGCGACACGATCCGGAGAATAGGACACTACGGCTTTAGACTTTTCTCCGACATGATTTCCCAATATTGTGACAGCGCCGGTTTCATCATGGATCATTCCTGTAAGTATTTTGATAAGAGTTGTCTTACCGCTTCCGTTGGGACCGAATAAACCGACTATCTTACCGGATTCGATTTTCAGGCTGATATTATCAAGTGCGAGGTTCTTGCCATAGCTGTGGCTTAAGTGATTGCATTCGACTATTGTACTCATGGTTTTCTCCTCTTATAAAAGCTTGATCGCATCTTCTTTGTTGATACCGAGCTCTTTCATCCTGGCAAGAAATTCCGTTGCTGATTTTTTGGCAAGCTCTTTTCTGGTCTTTTCTATAAGAGTTTTATCTTCGGTAACAAATCTTCCGCTTGTGCGCTGACTGTATACGAGTCCGATCTTCTCGAGTTCACCGTACGCTTTCTGCATGGTGTTTGGATTGACCGCAGCTTCGACCGCGAGATCTCTTACCGTGGGTAGTTTTTCTCCGGGAGCATATTTTCCTGAGACGATATCCGATTCTATTCGTTCAACAATCTGGATGAATATGGGCTTATCCGAATCTAGATTCCAGGGCATATGTTTTCCTCCTATCATTGTACTACTGCAATAGTACAATGATACAGCTGCTTCGTCAATAGTTTTTTGACGTTGAAATAGTATTGTGAAAATGGTAAGAATATATTAAGAGTGCCGGGGGATGTTTATTCCTTTCGGCATTTTTGTATATGAGGAAAATATTATGAAAAAAAGAAAGGTGATCTTACTTTGCATAGCCATAGGAGTGGCGGACTTGGTACTGCTGCTTGGAATTGCAGCGCTTATTCTTTATTTGATTTTTATAAGTTTGCCTTCCATATCGGAAGGCCCTGAAGATGATCCGTCATGGTATATGGATGTCGAACCGTATGAAGATGCGGAATTGCTTAAAGAGGCATCGGATTATATATTTTCGGATGCGGACTCGTGCAAGATTGTTATTGGTGAATCTTATATTGCTTATATCACGACCGACAACAGAGTTTATTATGTGACGAATCATGGCGGCGGGGCGGTGGATTCGGGTTATATACCCGGTGCGGTAAATGCGAATGCAGTCTTTGGAAACGGATGGCTTGTTTTTGTACTTGATGATACCGGAACGGTCAGTGCTTTCAATGTTCTTGACGGAGAGCATATCGAACTCAGTGGAGAGATGATCGGTCCTTTCTACGATGAACTTAGTAAATGCAACGGACATGTAGAGGATATGTATTATACGTCTCCCGATTGCTGGGCTATACGTTCCGACAGCAAGTGGGTATGTTCTGACACTTTGGATTGGGTCGATTGGTCAAGGGTAGTTGAAATAGCCGGCAACGGAACGGGTTCAGCCCCTGCGATGGCACTTTACAGCGACGGCAGAGTTTATCTGAACACTGATGGATCATCCTATGATGAAATACTTTATTCCAAGACGGAAAGCTGGGCAGATGTATCGCATATAGCAGACGGACTTGCTCCTTTTGGACTGACCGGGGACGGAAGGCTGCTCACGGTATCGAACGCATATTACTTTGCCTCCGATATAAACGACTGGAATAACATTATCCAAATTTCCGCACAGGCTTATATTACCGCAGGGTTAAAAAATGACGGAACCGTAGAAGTTGAAGTATATGAACAATCGAGAAATTATGAAGATGCAGAAAGTTGGACAGATGTAAGATATATACAGGTTACACCTTTCCATATTTTCGGTGTGACGGGCGAAGGCCGCTTTCTGTATACGGAAGCGGAAGCTCCACATGACAACGGTTTGGCCAGATGGATGGACAGGAATGAATATCCCTGCTCAATGCTTGCGGCATGTTATATGACTGACAGCGAGCTGGATATCATAAACTCCGATAATAATATCAAACCGGAGACGGTTACTGAGTTGAGCTTCGGAGATGGTGATATTGATATGGCATCTTTTGCGAAGGCGGATGACGTTATCACATATACCGGAGATTTTGACGGAGACGGTGCAGATGACGAACTGACAGTGGATTATTCAGCCGTTGTAAAAGACTCACAGGGTATCGGTAATATATTTGTAACCTCATCCGAGGGAAAAGAATACTGGAGAGGTATGTTTGCTCTGCCCAGTGCGGGTTGGACAAGTTACTATGTTACGGAAATTGAAGGAAGATCCTATCTGATATACTATTATCCTCCCAGAGCTATGCAGGGACAGCTTTTTTATTCATGTCAGATCTTCACATTTGGCACCGACGGAAAAATGGTTTGTTATGATGAATTCGGCGGAAGGACGGAAGAGGGCGTGAACGAATTCAGCGACAGAGCAGGACTGTATCTGTCTAATGCAGTACATCTGGTATCTACGTATGACGGTGAACTGATAACGTTTTGAGTGGAATAAGACAGTTAAGCGAGCCGGTTCCGTATGGAACCGGTTTTGTGTTGCGGCTTAGCTAAAAAACGAGTAAAATCAAGCTAAATATTATAATTTGAGATGTGAGGTGGGAAGCATGCCTAAGAAAGTCACAATGTCTGATATTGCCGCAGAACTTGGGATCAGTACGGTAACCGTTTCCAAAGCTTTATCGGGACAAAAAGGCGTAAGCGAGGAAATGCGCCGTCGCATTATGGATATTGCCGAAGAGAGAGGCTATCAAAAGTCATTTCAATCCAAAGAAAATGAGAGCTTTAAGATCGGAGTGCTAATAGCCGCAAGATATCTCGGGAGTGCAGATTCTTTTTATGGACGCATGTATCAGATTTTTTCTGCCAGGGCTGCCAGAACGGGCTGTTTTACAATGCTTGAAGAGTTAAGCGATGATGATGAAAACGATCTTGTATATCCCAAACTGATCGGTGACGGAAATGTGGATGCGGTGGTTATAATGGGTGCTCTGAACGAGAACTATCTTTTGATGCTGGATGAAAAGCTTTTAACCCCGACATTCTATATGGATTTTTCGGACAAAAAGTATCAAAAGGATTCGGTTATTTCCGGAAGCTATTACGGAGCATATATTCTGACAAGTTATCTTTTTGATAACGGTCACAAAGATATAGGGTATGTCGGAACCGTACTGGCCACACCGTCTATCACGGACAGATATCTGGGATATACCAGAGCGCTTATGGAGCACGGTCTTTCGGTTAAGCCGGAGTGGGTTTTGGATGACCGAGGACTGGGCAGGGGCAGCATAGATGTGGAAAAATACGTAAAGCTTCCCAAGAAGATGCCCACGGCATTTGTTTGTAACTGCGATATCTCCGCGGTTCGCTTTATAAATTATCTGAAGGAAAAAGGCTATAAAGTTCCCCAGGATATATCGGTGGTCGGATACGACGATTTTGTATACTCGGGGGGCGGCGAGGATTTAGGAATAACAACTTACAAGGTTGATATGGATGAAATGGTCCGCAGAACCGTAAAAAGAATAATCCATACTTTGCGGGGTGAACCGTACAGAGGAGGACTGAGCATAGTAGAAGGCGAACTTATTGAAAGAGACAGTGTGAAAAAAATACGCTAAAAGTAATATATATTTATAAATCTTGAGCATCTTGCGATGGGAATAATAACCAAATGCAAGATGCTCTTTTTGTTTGTTAGGTAGAATTTAGGTAAAAACTAAGCTAACGCTTGACTAACAAGAATAATAAAATATAATTATTATTAGCTAAAAAGACATTTGTTAGCTAAAAAAGTTGGTGTATTTCCAAGGAGGATATTATGAGTAAGAAAAAGGTATTGTCACTGTTAACTGCAGTAGCTATGGCAGTTACGACCATGGGTTGCGGGGCAACTTCCGAGACTGTAAGTACCCCTGCATCACAGACACCGGTTGAAGCGGATGCGGCAAGAGGGGAAGTGCCGTCCTACACAACACTTAATCTTGATGATTACACGGATTTTACTGCTTCAATCAAATTCGTCCATCACAAAACAGATCGTGAGGCTGATGGAACAATGGCTGCTATGATAGCAGAATTCAATAAGGAATTTCCTAACATCACCGTAACCACCGAAGCGGTAACCGATTATGCAGAGGATTCACTTCTTC
>JAEEGL011405344.1_pt1 | contig 12773 bp, 9 predicted proteins | sample 9134231 | NCBI WGS metagenome assembly JAEEGL01 (sample SAMN16246548, study PRJNA631951) | gut metagenome | biome: gut microbiome; feature: rumen; material: fiber-attached | host: Bos | place: Iran: Karaj | collected 2018-10 | reverse complement strand
GTAGAAGCAACAACCATGACGATAAGAACTGTCTGTTTCATTTCTATTCCCTTGCCCCATATTTAGAAACTTACACGCTTTATATAACAAAAGCGATGGAAAGACGACAGCGATATGACAGCTATTTGGTGGTTTTCATCACATCAGCGACAGTATAACGACCTGTGTCTTTGTTTTCTATCAGTTTCTTTTGGAAATCAAGGATTTTCGGCAAGATGCTCTCCGTAGCATACAATGCGGCGACTTCCGTGACTTTCTTGGCTTTGGCAAATTCACCGATGCGGCGGAGCGCGTCAATGTAAGCAAGATAATTGTCGCCAGTCGTTCGGGCAGTGGCATCGCGTTCCATGTAAAGCTCCATCTGCTTGATGGCAAGTTTTCGGTATTCGTCCGATTTCTGCTTATTTTTCAGATCGTCCATGAACCATGCGGCCTTCATATAGAGCATAAAGGAGGCAAAAGATGGGGCGTTGTCGGCAATTTCGATTTCGGCAGCACGCGCGAAGAGCGCGGCGGTATTGTCAAAATTGAGCGGCTTGCTGAGAACAGCGGCGATTTTCTCGCGTTTGCGTTCTTTACCAATGTCCGGCCAGCAGTAGTTACATTTTTTGCACACTTGAATCTGGTATTTCAACGTATCACGCTTTTCAGGCGCGGGACGGAGATCAAGATCCATGCTGCCGCCTGTCAAGAGTTTTTGAACGATCGTAACATGAACAGGCTGGCCACAGACACCACAGATTCTTGTGTCTTCCTTAAGCGTAACGGCATGCAGGCTGATAGATATGGTGAATAAGCAGATAAAAAGCAAAGATAGCCGTTTCATGGACATCTCCTGTAGATTATGTCATTATTGACTGGATTTCATGACTATGAATAATTATATTGGTTGAATGTCATTTGACTAGTCGCCGCAAGGGATAAAAATATGGAAAGACGTGATTTTTTGAAAATTTTGACTGGGAGCGCGCTACTCCCATGGAAGATATTCGGTCAAGAGACGCCTGCAGTCGAAGGACGGAAGCAAGATCGCAATAAAGTCGTGATCCTGTCGGACGCGCATGTGGGCGTGAGTTCCGGCCAATGGCAGCGCGACGGTCTGGCGGCGCGTATAGCGACGATTCTTCTGATGGATCCGCTACCGGGTTGCGTGCTGATATTGGGTGACATGGCGTATGCGCATGGCGACGTGGCAGATTATGAACTTTTCAAGGCGATGATGACGCCGTTGGACGCGGCGGGCATCCCATGGTATCCGATGATGGGCAACCATGACGACCGCGAGGCGTTTTTCACCGTCTTTCCCGAACGAAAAAGCAATTTGGTGGACGATCGACTAGTGACAGTCGTCAAGACACCACGTTCGGATTTCGTGCTATTAGATTCGCTGAAAGAAGGTAAAATCAGCGGAACGCTGGACGAAAAACAGCGGTCGTGGCTGAAATCGTTTTTATCCGGACGTAAAAAATCAACGTTCATCTGCGCCCATCATTCAATTTATGATACGAAATTGCAGACACTTCTAGAGAAAACTCCCTGCATTGCGGGTTATTTCCACGGCCATCTGCACAGCTGGGTTGAAACACGAACGAAAAAAGGCTTGAACTGCATTTCCATTCCATCGACAGGCCAGTGGGGCGACATCGGCTATGTGGTCTTGACGCAGAACAACTTACGTGCGAGATTGGAATCGACCATTGTCGATTACTATTATCCAATGCCGAAGGAACCGCCAAAACCTGAATGGCTGGAACGGATCAGCCGGAAGAACGGACGCGAAGTCGTCATCCCATTGGGAAAGGCGTAAAGAATCGATACGGAGAGAACGATGAAAACATGGACATGTTGTTGGCTGGCATGTTTTTGGATCATGATGAATATGGCTCAGGGATATCAGTTCACCGTCTGGCAGTCGCCTGAATTGCCAAAAGGCACAATTGAGCAGGACGGCAACTGGTTCAAATTGTCCATGACGAAGACAGCGGGAACGCGAAACTACACGATCGCCATCGGCAACACGCCGGATGTGCAAGTCCCTTCACAATATAAACTTGCATTCAAAATTCGTGGGGGGAAGCTCAATCGGAATACGCGTATTGGCGTCCATATTCTGACAGATCCGGGAGCCGACAAAAAGTGGGTCACGCATCGGGCGGACGAATTTTCAGGCGATTCACAGGACTGGCGGACGGTTGTGATGGGGCTGGACAGCGACTTCCATCTGGCGGATGCGATGTGGAAGGTCGTGCAGGTGAAATTCCATCTTAACGGCGACAAGAATCCTAATGGCTATTCGGAGATCGAAGTGAAGGACATCCGTTTCGTTGGAGCGGAAGAGCTTGGACCTGAAGGCGTTGACTATATTGTGAAAATGAACCAGCGGCTGAAAACGGCAATGCTCCATCCCACTTATATGTCATCCAAGGGTTTGCTAGACAAACCCGTCGCGGTCTATTTTGATCTGGATAACGAAGACATGGAGGCGTTCATTCCGCCGAGAAACACGAAGGAAGTCTATCATGAACGAAACATGGACGGCGGTTTCCGTGGGTTGCTCATGCGTGGGATGGACAACCGATATCGCGGACAGGGCACGGTTGGGCTTGAAGTCTTGTTGCCGAATGAGGCTCATCTGATGGAACTTGTTGAAAAAGCAGAAGATGCAGATGTCATTGTTTATTCCCGCGCAAAGGCGGACAAATCCGTGAAACATGTTTTATCAAGTAAAAAAATGATTGTATTCGGACCTGTCGCGGATGATGATGTGAAGGCTGTTTTACCTATCGAACTGACATATTTGGACACGCATGACTATGCAGTGCGAAAACGTGTGAAAATTGCGAAAAAGCATCCGATTTTTGAAAAGGAAAAATTGAACAACACCGCTTTCGGCGTGTATTACGATCTGAAGCTAAAATCTGGCGCAAAACGTGTTTTGGATTTTGAAGATGGACGGCCCTGCGTCGTGGAACGAAAGGGCATCATCTATGCGGCGACAGGGCTTGGAACACAACTGCTTCCAGATTCATTCTACTATGACCGTTTTCTTTTGAAGGCAATTCTGTATCTGGCGGGCCGTGAAAAAAAATTTTCACGGCTAGACGAAACGAAAGGGGCGTTGGAGGAATACGAACACCAAAAAATTGAAAAATATGTGGAGCTAACGAAGCTATCCACGCCAGAAAGTTTATCGGGCACCTGGCGTATGGGCATGTCCCATAGGAACTTCGGTCGTTTTGGATACAGCGTAGCGGAAGGATTGTTGTGTAGTTCGTTGCGAAAGGATTTGGGAGTGGAAAATGGCGCACAGGCGTTTCGTCTGGACGTGCCGTCGCCGATGATAAAGGCGAAAGCGGGACCGGCCACGCTAGAAGTAGAGAACGTCAGCTGGACTGGCAAGCGGATGAAAATATCGAACGGCGGTTACGATTATTATCAGGAAGTGTCGTTGCTGTCGCCATTTGTGCGATACGATCTGCTGCCGCAGACAATGGATTTGTCATTGGAGAATGTGGCGGAATACGCCGTGTTTCGTACTGGTTTGGACGCTAATTTCCATCAAGTCCGTCTAGCGGACAAGCCAGATTTCTATGTATATAATCGTGATGGAAATCTGAAACAACCATGGGTATTGCTGTATCGTCCTGGGGAGCAATGTCCTGTGCTGATGGTGTTCGATTCGTCACCGAAACAGATGACAGCTCGCGTGGAGGATGGAAGCGTGACGGGAATCCGTTTCACATGCGGCCTAGGGAGAGGTTTTCTGCTGTGCGGATGGCCGTTCGGGAGCCGTCCTGTTGATACATCGAATTGGATTCACGGCTTGCCGGATCAAGTCATCATCAGGTTTGATTTGATGGCGCAGATGGCGTTGAGCTATCCATCCGCCTGCGGTGAAATCTACAAAGTTGATCGCGATGCAAAAAAAGTACGGATTATTCAAAAAACACATCATCGTTGGCAACCAAACGAATGGGGCATTTCAAAATTCGAATATGGCGTCATGCCGCCGTTGATGGCATTCGCGGATGAAGAAGGCATTTTGGTTTCGCGAAATTTGGTAGATAACGATTCGCCTGCGGAAGGCGTTCTCGTCAATCTCAAGACACCGACGCGTTTCGGCCCGATGGCGGCCGTTCTCGGACGTTCAACATTGACGTATTCCATTGATTTGCCGAATGTTGAAGCCGATATCATGACATCCGGTTATACATCGAAAGACGACTGGCTCAAGGAGGCAAACGATGCTTTCGCAGGCGGCGTGAAATGGTCGTGGGGCGGCGGCGCCAAATATGAAATCATGCGTTATGACGCGCCAATGGCCTACCGTGGCGGCGATAACATGAATCCATTTGGTTGGCATTTTGGGTTATCGACATCGCTTCAAGGCTACTTCATGCTGAATAAGGAGAATCGCGCTAAACTTCGCGAACGTGTGAATCATCGCTATGTGGAGGCATTGGAACAATATCAATACAAGGCATTTGCACGACATCGCATGGAACCCGCTTCTGGCTTGGCGTATCCTGTCATGTTCCGTAGTATCTATCCTCTTGGCGTAAACTACTCGGAAGGCGAAGGGACGAAATTCAACTACGGCGACTGCAATGAAGCAAGTGTCGTGGAAACATGGGTTGGCGAACTACTTGCGAACCGCTTCGGCATGAAATCGCTGATTCAAGCAAATTGGCCATTCTATAAATATAATGTATTGCATCAGAAGGTGATGGATGATTGGGCCTATCATGCGGGATCCTGCCGTGAAAATGGTTCAGGAGCGTGGATCGATATGCTGAACGGCGAATATGCAGGTATGATCTCCCATGCGCGGCTGGCCGCTATGATGGGTGATGAAGCGGAGGCGGACGATGCCATTTATCGCGCAGCAAAACGTATGGTTCCGACATTGATCCGTTTGCGTTATCATAAATTTCTTGGAGAACCAGACGACATGACGGATGCAAAACGGACGATTTCACTGGTGACAGGTTACGGCGAATATGGCGTGAAGACATATCCTAAACCATTGCAAGTCAATGGCAACGTAGCGGCGGCCATGGATTTGTTCGACTTCTCACAAGGAGCCCCCGGCAGTCTGTACCGCCTCTATATGAAATATGCATTGGCGGAAGTCCAGACATATATGGAAATGGCCGCGTTGCCTGCGTTGGTCGGACAGGACGGTTTGCAGTCGAATGAACGCTATCTTCAAGCGATTGCGTATTTTATGACGCCCGCTATGCAACTTGAAAAATGGACGAACGATGTCATCGAACATAAACGGAAATTCTGGACATCCGATTGGCCTGGCATGACGGCGGCATATCCACTGTCGTTGGCGATGTGGCGGAAAACGTCTGGCCCAATGGTGACCGTCTGCAAAGAGGCGGCGGTGAAGGAGATGTTGTTCGATGTGGAGAAACGCCATTTGTCCATGACCGTCGATGCTACGGAGCAGACGGAAATGGAATTGACGGCACCGAAATCATTGCAAGTCAACGGGAAACACGTTGGCGTTTTGGAGGAGACAATCCGTCTGCCCTTGAAAAAAGGTGAAAATCGTATTGAGGCGTTGTATTAGCCTTTTTGTTTTGTTGCGCTAAATTACAGAAATGTGTTTTTTCTATAGACGGACATTTAATAAAAGGAGCAATCATGGGATTCTACATTGATTTCTGGAAGAAGTATGTTGATTTTGCCGGCAAAGAAACACGTATGCCTTTCTGGCTGACGGTGTTGGTCAATTTCATCATTAGCAGCGTCATTAGTGCTTTTATTCCCGCAATAGCTGGAATTTTCGGTCTGGCGATTTTGATTCCCAGCCTTGCAATGGGCGTTCGCCGTTTGCGTGACGGCGGTTTCAACCCATTGTTGATTCTATTGGTACTGATTCCCGTCCTTGGCTGGCTAGCTCTGTTGGTTTTGTGCTGCATGCCGAGTAAGTAATAGGAGTGCTTCATGAAAGCGGGAATTATCGGCTGCGGCAACATCTGCGCGTCCTATCTGAAAAATGCGCGGGCGTTTGAGCATCTGCAGATCACAAAATGCACGGACCGCCATCCCGAACGCGCCCAAGCGAAGGCGGACGAGTTCGGAATCAAGGCCGTGCCATTGGACGATCTCTTCACGGACCCAGACATCGACATCATTCTGAACTTGACAACGCCTAAATCCCACACAGACATTGAGTTGCGTGCATTGGAGAATGGAAAGCATGTCTATTCGGAAAAGCCATTCGGACTGGATTTGGCTTCCGGCTTGAAGGTCATGGAAACGGCGAAACGGAAGGGCCTCCACGTTGGCTGCGCTCCGGACACGTTCATGGGCGGTGGCCACCAGTTCGGCCGTATGTTGTTGGACGACGGAATGATAGGCCGTGTCGTCGCTGGTAACGCCTTCATGTTAAACCATGGTCATGAACATTGGCATCCCGCGCCTGGTTTCTACTACCAACAGGGCGGCGGGCCGTTGTTCGACATGGGACCGTACTACATCACGGCACTAATCAATCTGTTGGGGCCTGTGAAACGCGTCGTCGGTATGTCCACGCGTTCGACGGATACACGTATCGGCCGCGGCATAAACGCAGGAAAGAAATTCCCTGTCGAAATCGATACACATATCACGGCGATTTTGGAATTCTGCTGCGGCGCCGTCATCAATCTGATAACAAGCTTCGACATTTGGCAACACAGCGATCTGTATTACATCGAATTATATGGAACGCAAGGCGCGTTGCATTTCCCTGATCCCAACAAGTTTACGGGCGATGTCAGCCTCTGTCAGGCAGGCATCACGAACGGATGGGTCATCAAGGAGAACAGGATTTTCATCTATAACGACAACATGCGTTGCATCGGTCTGGCGGATATGGCGACTGGCATCGAAACAGGGCGCCCTTACCGCTGTTCCGGTGAACTGGCCTGCCATGTGTTGGATGTGATGTGCGGCATCACCCGTGCGGCGGAAGAACATGTCTGCGTCGAAATGACGACGACATGCGAGAAACCCGCGCCCATGAGCCGTGATCTGCGCTATGGCCAGTTGGATTAAAACCTACCCTAAAGGAAAAGTCTTATGGAAAAGAAGATATTGGTTTTCCGCGGCGGATGGGATGGACATGATCCTGTACAAACCTCCGACCGCGTCATTGCGCAACTGAAGGCGCTTGGCATCGAATCGGATATTTTCAACAATCAGGAATGCCTTCTGCAGGAAGGACTTGTGGACAAATATGCGGCCATCATTCCTGTTTGGACCATGGGCAAGCTTGAAGCCGAGCCCGGCAAGGCGCTTCTGGCGGCTGTTCGCGACGGTGTTGGCATCGGCGGCTGGCATGGCGGCATGTGCGACGCGTTCCGCGACAACACGGAATACCAATTCATGTGCGGTGGTCAGTGGGTCGCCCACCCTGGAAATGCCATCGACTACATGGTGAATTTCAAATCGAACGATCCGATTGTGAAAGGCATCGAGGATTTCGACATGCACAGCGAACAGTACTACATGCATGTGGATCCAGGCAACGAAGTGCTTGCAACAACGACATTTAACGGCCATGTCTGCCCATGGATCGATGGGACAGTCATGCCCGTCATCTGGAAGCGTCATTACGGCAAAGGACGCGTCTTCTACTGCTCGCTTGGCCACAACGAGGCGGATTTCATCCGCCGCCCACAGATTGCAGAAATCATCGCCCGTGGCATCGTCTGGGCGTCTCGCGCGAACGGTTGAAAAATTCACCCCCCCAAAAAAATTTTGGAACGATACATGGTGAGGCCGACGGAACATTTTCCGTCGGCCTTGCTTTTTTGGCATTGGACATGACATCGACAAACCGCCTCATATCATTCGTATTCGCCATGTTATAAAAACTGCGAGATATCTTGAATAATAAACATTTTATTATGACTTTATATGACTTATTATGACTTCTTATGATTTTATATCTTATTATTTAACAATATGTTATAAATTTGTAATTTATCATTTATGTATTATGTTATAAGCCATGTAAAATTCTGTTTCCTTTCAGGAGCAAAGCCATGGCCGAACATTTTGACATACACAACATATTGAAACAAGACACCACACAGGACAGCGTGGCGAGAATCCTCCTCACCCATAAGCAGATCATCGCCATGATACTTCGGGAATACTTCCCTGAATTCAATGGCGTCCCTTTGGATTTCATCCGCGATAAATGCTTGGATGGATTGGAGGAAGTGGATTATCTAATCGGCGATAGGACACACGGCAGCAGCGGGACCGACATGGACGTATGCATCCATGCCCGCATACCGAAAGACATAAAGTCGCAAGTCGGTGTCATCATCAACATGGAAATACAGAAAAAATTCAATCCTGGATATGATATTATCAAAAGAGGTATATATTATGCTTGTGATTTAATAGCGATGGAAAAGGAGACTGTGTTCACCGACTGCGACTACGATGGTCTGAAAAAGGTTTATTCAATATGGGTATGCCTTGGTGCGCCTGAGGAAAAGGCAAATCAAATTATCCGTTACGGGATGGCGGAATTGTGTCAAACTGATGAAACACGAAGTGTCCATCAAGCTGGTGCGGCCTACGATCTTTTGGAAATCATGATGATTTGTCTGAATGACAAATGTCAAGAAGGCGATGACTCGGTCATCGACATGTTGAGGATATTGTTTTCGATGAAATTGTCCCAAGAACAGAAAAACAAAATATTAAAGGAAAAATACTCCATCACGTTCACAAAGGAGAAACAAATGAAGTTCAACGAATACATTGAATATGTTAAGGAAACCTGTTTGGAGATTGGGGAAGAAAAAGGTTTTCAGAAGGGAGAGCAAAGCGGATTTCAGAAAGGAGAGCAAAGTGGCTTTCAGAAAGGAGAGCAAAGTGGCTTTCAGAAAGGAGAACAAAAAGGGAAAGAAGAAGGGAAGGAAGAAGGTTTTCAATTAGGTGAAGCCCAGACTCGTCTGGCTGTTGTCACGAATATGTTGCATCAAGGAAAGAGCAAAAAGGATATCCAGATTGCACTCGGCCTTACAACCAGTCAGGTCAGCGAACTTATCCGTAACGTCCAAAACAATGAGCAGGTGTGAACAATTTGCAACTCATTGGGCGTAGATGAATCCTTTAGGGGGAACCAAATGAAGTTCAACGAATACATTGAATATGTTAAGGAAACATGTTTGGAGATTGGGGAAGAAAAGGGGTTTCAGAAGGGAGAGCAAAGCGGGTTTCAGAAGGGAGAGCAAAAAGGGAAAAAAGAAGGAAAGGAAGAAGGTTTTCAATTAGGTGAAGCTCAGACTCGTATGGCTGTCGTCAAGAATATGTTACATCAAGGAAAGAGCAAAAAGGATATCCAGATCGCACTCGGCCTTACAGCCACCCAGACCAATGAGCTGATCCGTAGTGTCCAAAACAATGCACAGGCATAAATAATCTGCAACATGGTGGGATATTGTTGCAGACTATGGCATAATTGAATCCATCAGGAGAAGCTACTCACTTCCGTTTATAATCAACGCGTAGCCAAGCGATGGAACCGCCCCAGCCCTGCGTTGTATCCGTATTGCGGATGCGGATGTACATCTTCTTGCCCTGCAAGCCATGGTCAGCCGCTTTCACTTTTAGGACACGGCGGTTGTTGCCGTCGCGCAAATGCTCAACCTTGCCGTTCTGAGAATAATCGGCGATGACATTCCAATCCTTCATATCGCCGGAAACTTCAATGTAATAATTCTGCATGATGTTCATGGCAACGACGTAGTCTTGCGTTCCCTCCGTATCGAACACATAGACCAACTGCCCCATCATATCGCAGAAACGGATGCCGTCGTTTGCGGAAGCCGTATTCTTTAGCAGAAAATCGCTGTCTTGATTTGATTTATTCGTCTCGACCGTCCGACTGATCGTCTTCACGCCGTCTTTTTCGGCAACCACATAAGCCGCATCATTGAATTTACCGGTCGCATTTGCGGAAGGCGCATTGTAAGTCACGCTTCGTTCGATGATTAACGCTTCCGCATCTGGTTTGGAATCAACTGGTTTATCGCTCCACGTCACCTTGACATTCGTCGGTTTCGCATTGCCCGCCATCTGCAGAAGAACAGATGATGAACCAGCGTTCCACGTCATCTCGACAACGACCGGATTTCCATCGCAAAGTGCCGTCACTTCAGCGGGATACAATCCTTTTGGCACCATGATACGCGTCGAAACCACGGTATCGGACGCCGCTGTGAACGTAAACTGCGTCCAAACATCGTCCTCCGCGAGGCTTCCTTCGACGATTTCGCCGCCGCTGAAGGCCATGCGCGGAACATTCAATTTCAACGTGGAGACATCGAACAACAAACGGCTGTTCTGCGCCTTCACCAACGGATTCTTCACGACGGCCAGATGCGGATCGAACAAATCGACATACGTTCCAGAAAGCGCTTCATCCTTCCACAACGCATGCGTAGCAATGATTCCGCCGCGCCGCGTTGTCATGAGATTTGTCTCCACATATTGTAGGCCGGCCGCCAACGTCGCACGCTCCGTCAAGGCGCGCATCAAATCACAGCCTTCCTCCGTACTGTAGTATGTACACGGCAGGCCGACAGCCAGAAGGCGGCCTTTTCCAACGGATGTCTCAAAGCCAACCGTCCGCGTCCCGCTCTTCAGCAACGCGCCATCTTTAGCGCCGTACGAAATCATGAACTTGCGGTCGCCTTTCTGCGGCTTCAATGTCTTGAACTTACCCGCCATACCACCGACGCAATCCACCGTCGTTTCATCATCGAAATCAGAAGTTTCCACAGCCGCATCCACACCGAGCTTCGCCAGCAGATCCGCCACAGGCGAGCCTTTGTCCGCCCAAAAACGGTCCGGCATCCGCCAGTAGTCGTTCTTGCCAGAAAGCAGCATCAGAATGCCGCCGTTCTTCGTCCATTGCGCAATTGCGTCGTTCACCCTACCCTGCATTGGAAGCATATTGTCATAGCTGACGATCAGCACTTTCACATCAGACAAATCATCCGCCGTGAACAGTTGCTCCATGGACTTGATACTCGCAGGTATACCATTCGCCGCCAAAGGCATCATAATGCCGAACAGGCCAACAGACGTCGCAGGCGACCACGCCTTCTTCTTCAGCCACGACATCGTGTCCGACACCGCATACGCGATTCCAGGCGTGCCAGCTTCCAGTTCAATCGGCTTCCCGCCGACGTAATTCAACGCGTTGAAACATTGTTGTAGAATCGTCCTGTATTGCGGCGTTACGTTCAAAAACGCGCGATAAACCCATGGGCATAGTTCAAAACGGTGGATTTCAGGCCGCATCAATGATGCGACAATCGTCTGCAAATAGGCGTAGCGGTTTTTCATTTCCGTCGACGGACCATCAGACATTGGATCCGCCAACGCGAAGAAATTCGTGCCTTCCGTCGAATCGACGTATGACGTAAAGTCCACGTACGCCGTCAGATATTCATCTCTAACGGCTTCGCCTTTATACAGGAACGGCGTTCTTATCGTGTCGCTCCATGTCTGGCCGATGATGCCATCGACCTTGCCAGTCGCCATATAATGGTTCAATCCCGCCGTGATGCCCCATGCGTTGTAGTTCACGGTGGAATGCGTTGCGATGTACATTTTTGTTCCAGGCGCGAGCTTTTCAATCCGTTCGTACATCACGCCGATGATCCGTTCGAACAGCCATGTCTTCAGCTCCATGCTCTTCAGCATCGCTTCCGGGCTGGACTGCGGATCCTGCCAATCTTCTTTAAAATACTCCTTCCATTCTGCCTTGAAGCCGTCCGAATAACCGGACTGATTCCACATTTCCGGTTCTTCGAAGGCGATGGTTACAGGGCGGAACATGATGATCGCCCTTTTCACGATATCCCACGTGTATTCGATAAATTCCTTCGTGGGAACCATGTAGTAGGAGCCTTTCGCGCCATGCAACATGCGCTTCCCGTCTTTTTTCGTCTGGATGGCGTCCGGATGTTCATCCGCCCAACGGAGCCCCGCGCGATTGATGGCCAACATCATGTCGATACTGTAGATGTCATCGTGATCCGCCCATGATTTCACCGTCTTCTCGTGGAGACTGTAGATCATAATGGAATCGCAATTGAAGGCTACTCCATCCACATATCCGTTCGCCACCTGAATGGAACTGCGACAACCCTTTATATCCCATGGCGCGAAACGCTGGACGTACTTTCCATTCTGAAATACGACGATTGGACGGTTGTATTTCGCAGGCGTCACTGTCTTCACGGCATTCTTCCGTAGTTCAAGCGGCCCTTCCTGTCCATTCGACGCGACTGCCCCGAAAATCGCCAACGACATCATCAATCCGACAAGACGCCCATGCGAAACCATCATGCTGCTTCCTTTATTTATTATGGTATTATATGTTGTCCATCCGCGCTATTTATGACAGTGGTCAGAACATGATCTTGCCCGGCGACACAGACAAACGGCCACCACGCTCTTCCAGACGGCGGTAGATCGCGTCCATCTCCGCTTCACGCAACGGTGGCAACAGATGATGGGCCAATTCGATTTCTGCCTTGCCGACCACGTCACCGAGCATGTCACACAGCGAATACGCCTCCACATGCACGGCGCTCGGACGTTCGCCCATACGGACGATCACTTCATTGAACGTTGTCAGCAACGAATCACGGAACTTCTGCAATTTCACGCCAGGCTCGTCGATCCGCGCCGCCAGTAAATCGCCTGATTCGTAGTCGCTTATCGTGAAAAGGAATGTG
>JAEEGL010102218.1_pt1 | contig 12773 bp, 8 predicted proteins | sample 9134231 | NCBI WGS metagenome assembly JAEEGL01 (sample SAMN16246548, study PRJNA631951) | gut metagenome | biome: gut microbiome; feature: rumen; material: fiber-attached | host: Bos | place: Iran: Karaj | collected 2018-10 | reverse complement strand
CAAATAATACAGAAACAGAAGAAGATCCAATAAAATATATAGATCCAGATGAGTTTTTATAAAATTAAAATACATTATAATAAAAAGGTACGAGATATAATCCCATACCTATTCATTTTTTTTGAGATAACCTTTCTTTTCCAATGATTCACTTATAAGTCTCGCCGTGTAAATGCCTAGGAAATGAGTCATTGCGACAATTAGAATTGAAATCAACTCATGTTTAGCAATCATCACAACAACTGATGCATAAAATATTGAAGTCACCATTCCAATCCCAGCAGCTTTCAATTTGGTAGATTTTATAAGAAAAATGTACTTCAAATTCTGCAAAACTACATTTACATAACTAATCACAAAGAAAAGCAGATACTCAAGCCATAGAGGCCCGAGAGAAATTGAATTTAATGTTTCCTGCATAATCTGATTTTTATTTTTTTCAGCGAATCTTAGGCATCACTGATTTGCCCTTTTGTTTCTATAAATACTATACTGATTCGATTATCCAAAAACAAGATTTTTTATTTGAAATTTTATTACTTAATCCTAAAATTAATTTGTTATAGTGATATTTTATCTTATAAATAATATATTATGGCTTCAAAAGTTTATTTTACAAAAGAAATTACTCCAGAATCTCTAATCAAAATCTATGAAAAATTATGAGTTGAATTGACTGGAAAAGTTTGAGTAAAAGTTTCTACATGAGAAAGAGGTTCAAAATGATATCTGAAAGCTGATTTGATAGCTCCATTAGTAAAAAAATTAAACTGAACTATAATTGAATGTAATACAGCCTATCCAGGTTCTAGAAATACAGCAGAAGAACATCTCAAAACTGCAGAGGAACATTGATTCACTTCTTTCGCTGAAGTGGATATTATGGATGCAGATTGAGAATTCAAAATTCCAGTAAAAAGCTGAAAGCATTTAAAATACGATATAGTTTGAGAGCATTTGAAAAACTATGATTGTATGCTAAATCTTGCTCACTGAAAATGACATGCAATGTGAGGATTCGGAGCAAATCTAAAAAATCAATCAATCTGAATTGCTTCACGTAACGGAAAAGCATACATTCATTCTTGTGGACAAACTGAAGATCCAGATGAATGCTGGACGGTAAAATATGAACAAGAAGATTTTATTGAATCAATGGCAGAAGCTGCAACGGCAGTAGCAGACTATCTCAAAGAAAATAATAAGCCAATTCTCTACATCACAGTAGCTAATAATATTAGTCTAGACTGTGACTGTGATGCTCATCAATGAGATCCAGTTATCGCAGATATCGGAATTTTTGGAAGTTTAGATCCAGTGGCAAATGATCAGGCTTTTATTGATGCTATTTGGGCTACTCATGAAGAATGAACAAAAGATATTCAGGAAAGAATAGATACTAGAAAATGAAGACATATCACAGAATATGCAGCAGAGCTTTGACTTGGAAGTACAGATTATGAATTAGAAGAAATTGATTAGAGCTTAATAGTAAATGTTACTAGGAATGGTACATTATTCCATTATAATAGATTCCTTGTTTTTTTAGTTCTAAAAATTATGTTTATTAACCTTTAATACATTGTAATAATAAATGAAAAATAGCAAAACATTCAAAGAAGAACTCTGAAAATCTCATAGTTCATTGAAACTAATTCTAACCGTAATATTCATAGCAGCATTATTAGTCAGTAATGTAATCACATGAAGACAAATAGCATTGCCACGGTGAATTACTATGACATGAGCTATAATAATTTTCCCTATTACTTACATCTTGTCTGATGTTTTTAGTGAAGTTTATGGATATAGATGGAGTAGAATTACTTGCTATATGGGATTTGCATGCAATTTAGTGATGTCATTGACTTTCATGGCAGTGATAAATATGAAAGCGCCAGAATATTTTACAAATGCAGATGCTTATTCTACTGTCTTATGAAATACATGGAGAGTGCTTTGAGCAAGTTTGTTGGCATATGTAATTTGAGATTTAGTAAATGATAGAGTATTCCAAAAGATGAAAGCAAAACATCCACACGATAATAAATGATTTGGCTGGAGAGCAATATTATCATCTTTAGCATGAGAAACCGTAGATAGTTGAATATTCATTCCACTTGCGTTTTTAGGTACAATGCCAAACGGAACTTTACTTATAATGATACTCACACAAGTGATATTAAAAGTGGCATATGAAATGATAGTTTTACCTATTACAATTATTGTTACTAGAAAAACGCAAGAATATGAAAATAAATTAGCAGTTAATAAAATTTAATAATTCTGCTCTTTCAGCATAGCTTCAGGCCAATTCGTGTAGGAAATCCTTTGGTCTAGTTCTTTGATTTTAACTATATCTTCATCATTCAACACAAAGTCAAAAACTTCAAAATTTTCTTTCATCCTTTCGATGTGAGAAGTTTTTGGGATTACCACAATATTATTTTGAATAAAGAATCTGAGCATGATTTGTGCGACAGATTTATTATACTTTTTAGCAATTTTTAGCAAAACTTCATTCTCAAATAAATTAAATCTTCATGCTCATAATGGACTTCGAGATTCGTGAATACAATCATATTTCTCCAAAAAATTATGCATTTTCCATTGCTGCCACATCACATGTGTTTCAATCTGATTTATTACAGGTTTGATTTCACAATTATTGTATATTTCCAAAAATTGTTCTTCATTAAAATTTGATAATCAAATTGCTCTACATTTTCACTGTTTATAAGCCGTCTCAAGAGCTTTATAAATGCTGATGTTATCTCACTTTGGCCAGTGAATTAAAATCAAATCGAAGTAATCATATCAGAATTTTTTTAATGATATATCAATTCCAGTCAGAGTATTTTCATATCATTTTGTGATTAATTTTGTGGTTACAAAAAAATCTTTTCTATCGATTCATGACGTTTTGATAGCCTGTCAGACTCATCTTTCATTTTCATAATATTGAGCTGTATCTATATGCCTATATCATGTTTTGATTGCATTCAAAACTATGTCTTTTGCATCATCTGGAGCTACTTTATAAACTCAAAATCAGAGTATCGGAATTTGTATTCAGTTGTTTAGAGTTATGTTTTGCATTATGTATGGACAGATAAAAACTACATCTTTGAATACTCAAAGATGAGCTAAAATCAATATTTAATATTTTTATAAATAAAGATTTGAAATCTGATATTTTTTTGATATTGTTTAATTGCCAAATTAATCGCAAATGCTGATCCTTTTACAGTTTTTGTTAACAGACGGAAAAGGCGATTAAATCTGCCTCTAATTTGTCTGTTGACAGTATAGAGTGATTAGTTTGGCGACTAGCGGGTTTAGTCGCCTTTTTAAAAAGGTAAAAAATCTGAATCTTTATTTTTATACAAAAAAACATGAAGAAAAACTTACTTTGATTATTACTCTTGCCAATAATGATATGAGGTATGAGTATAGTAAATGCTAGTGATACAAGCTGTTGGAATACATATAGGACACCTCCAACTACCACTTATGCATCATGAATTGTATACTGATGTGATGGAGAGATTCCTATCATTACAATATACTGAGATGATGGGAAATGAATAACTATTAAAGCTATGAATGAGTGAACAGGGACTGTAGCTATCTGATCTCTAAATGATACAGGTGCATATTGAAGTCTATATCAACGGTGAAATAACTATCCATTTCCAAATGTAGCTGATACAATAACACCAATTAATTCAGGTTTTTCTAGTGTTTCTGCTGTGTGATATACACCATGAACATACAGTGTTGAAACTTGGATAAACCAACAAGGATGGGATAGTTCAGATAATAGAAATTTATGGTGAGGTTCATGAGACGAAAAAAATCTGAACTGATTTTGGTGATATGATATCACAAATTTTATAGAGATAAATACTTGAGATAGAAAAGCAATGTGTCCAGATGGATATCATATCCCAAGTATCTGAGAATGGAATGCTTTGTTATACTTGTGGTGAAAAAATTATGATACAACTCAATGAACTTCTTTATTTCTAAGCTGGAGTTTAAATAATTTGAATTATAAAAGTTCGTTGGATTGAACATGAACGAGCTTCTCGGAAGATATGCAGATGCCGTTTGTAGGTTACCGCAGCTGGAGCGATAGTACTGTCTATTCAAGTAGTTATGGTTACTACTGGTCGTCTAGTCCAAGCGACGGTGGTACCCTTAATAGCCGTTTTTTCTACCTAGATTCCGACAGCTTATTCACCATTTACTACGGAGGCTATCGTGGGGCCGGGTATGCTGTGCGTTGTTTCAAAAACGAATACATAAAACTTCCTAAAACCTTAAACCTTTTCTTCATGCCAAGTACAGGAGATGTACAGGAAGTATGAACATGAGAAGTCACAGAAAATATGACTGGAGCAGTTCCAGAAGAAGCTAAGAACGTGACGAAGACAGGATATATCCTTGAATATCGATACTTATCCGGAGCAGATACGAGTACTGGATTCGACTTCACATGAACAGCTATCACATGAGGAATGGCAGACGAGAGTGGTAATGTGTACTTTATCGCTCAGTGGACTGGTATCAAGTATGAGATAAAATTTGAAGCTTGAGACTGAACGTGAACTATGGAAAATCAGACTTTCATTTATGATATTACATGAACTTTGAGCTCTAATGCCTTCACAAAAACTTGATATACTTTCAGTGGATGGACTGACTGAACCACATGATATGCAGATGGTCAAGAAGTTATCAATTTGACTACTACAGGTGGAGATGTAATTACACTTACAGCTGAGTGGACTAAAATAGGAACTAAACCATCATGAGGTAGTAGTGGATGAGGTGGTAGAAGTAATAAAACTTCAGACAAAGATAAAGATACTACAAATAACCCCTCAGTCACCGACGTGACAGCTCCCCTTGAAAGTGGAGCACAATGAGATAGCAATGATGGTTCGCCCCTTTCAAGGGGAGATACGGCTTCAGCCGAGAGGGGTTCTACACAAAACTATACACAGGAATTCCAAGAAGCCTATGAATTTGCTCATGAAAAATGAATCACAACTATGCCAACTATAAATGAGGCAAATATGGACTGAAAACTTACTAGAATAGCAATGGCTAAAATGCTCTCTCAATATGCAATGAATGTCCTCTGACAAAAACCTGCAAATATCGTTACTCCAAAATTTAATGATGTAACAGATAAACAAAATTCTGACTATGATGACTGAGTAACTCTTGCATATCAATTATGAATCATGTGACAGAACATGCCAAATAACAAGTTTAGGCCAGATGATGAAGTAACTAGAGCAGAATTTGTAACTGCATTATCTAGGATGGCATACTGAACTTCAGATGGAGAATATAAATGAACATGAAAATATTACATCCATCATATGGAGAAATTAGTAAAAGAATGAATTATCACAAATGATAATCCAACTATGAAAGAACTCAGATGATATGTGATGATTATGCTAAAAAGAAGTGCTAAGTAATCTTAAAAAAACTCTCCTAACGTGAGAGTTTTTTCTTATAAAAAAATTCTGTGCCACTCAAACACAGAATTTTTCAAGATTATTCTTAGTAGCTTAATACATTAGAAAGCATTTTCATCTACTACAGTTTCATCTTCTTCAGCCTCATTAGCTTCAGGTGCTTCTGCTCTTTCAGCTTTATTGTACATTTTTGTTGGATCTTCTTTTGCGAAATCAACTTTGATAGCTCTTCCTCGAACTTCCTTTCCATCCATTTCAGCTTTAGCCTTGGCTGCATCATCTGCATTAGCAAATTCAACGAATCCAAATCCCTTACTTCTTTTAGTTTCTCTATCCAGATTTACTCTAGCGAAAACGATTTCTCCATAAGGTGAGAATTCTTCTCTGAGGTCATTACCTCTCATTTGCCAGTTTAGCCCTCCAACAAAAAGTTTAGTTTGGCTAATAATCATTTCTTCACTCATTTAACCTAACAATATAACAGATAAAATACGTCGCTTAAAATACGACAATTCGTGTATATATTTTCCACATAGAAATACAAATGTTTTTTAGGTAAAAAAAGTCTGATTTTTTTGACTTTTCCGAAGTTTTTGTGTATAATAATATAGAAAATTTTTATCATAGAACGTTGCAGAATATGCCAGATAACAAAAATCAGTGAGTAGAAGCAAGAAATCATAACGAATCTCCCAAAAGACGTTCTTTTTTCGGTTGAGAAATCACAGAAAAGGCAAAAGATTTACTAGATTTTCGTTATAATACGCAAGAAGAAATCGACAAGCTTAACGAAGAAATGACTACCACAAGTGATTTAGATGAAATGATTAGACAATCAAACAATCCTGAAGATAACGAAGACAAACAAAACGGTGAAAATAATGAAAATACAGATAATGAAAGCGAAGAATATTTAAAACAAAAAGATGAAAAAGAGGCTGAATCTAATCTAGAACAAAATCTACAATCAGTTGATGAATCATTAGATAACAATTGATCAAATGATAATTACGATAAAATCTATAATGAAGAAACAGAATCAGAAGAAAAGAATGAAGAACCAATTGAATGAGAAATCATAGAAAATCCAGATAAAGAAGATGATGAAAAAAATAACGAAGAACAGAATAAAAAAGAAGAGGATGGTAATAAAAATATTGAAGAATCCAAACCTGAAGAAATAAACTATGATGAAACCACAGAAGAAAAAGTAGTTGAAGAAGAAAAACTAGAACCAGAACCTGCAGAAATCACGGAAACTTCAGATGAAACAATCAACAAAGAAATTGAAAACGAAAAACAAGAAAACGAAGAAGATGATGAGTCATGAGATTCTGCTAAATTTTTTGATCCTTTTGAATTAAATTTAGATGAAAATGACGAAGAATCACCTGAATGAAATACAGAAAATTTCGATCCATTTGAATTAGATGAAGATGAGGAATTTGAGGATGATCAAGAAAGTGAATCTGAGAATAATGAAGAAAGTGAATCTCAGAATGAGTATATGGAAGATGAGAAAGAAGGTGACAAAAATAAAATTTCAGAAAATACATCTGAAGTTGAACCAGAAGAAATCATTGAAGAAACTGACAATAATAATCAGGAAGAAGATGATGAAGATGAATGAAATACTAATGAGGAAGAAGATGAAGAAAACATAGAAGATGAAGCCGAGCAAGAAAATACAGAAATTAAAAACGAAGAACAACCTGAAGAAATCATCGAGACTCAAACAGAGAACAACGAAGAGAATGAAACAAATGATGATATTAAAAACATAGAAATTGATGATACTGATGACGAAAAAATCGAAGAAGAAAAAGATGAAGAACATGAAAATACAACCGAAAATGAAGATGAAAAAGATACTAACGAAGATAGTGAATATGAAGTAAGAGAAACAGATACTGAAGAAGCTGATGAGAACAACGAGGAAGAGACACCGCAAATTATCAAGACAAATGAAGAAGAAAAAGATGAGGAAGATGAGATAGCTATCAATACACCAATCGCTGCCGATCCTAACAAAAAAGACGAAAAAGAAGAACCTCTAAAAACAAGGAAAATAAAAAAGAATTCAGCCACATGAGAAATTATTACTGACGAAGAAATCCAATTAGAACAATGACAAGATAATCCAAATTCTGAAGATGATGAAGATTATCAACCAACTGATGACGAATTATTTGAATATGAACCAGAATTCTTTGCAGATGATGAACTTAGTCAACAATTCATGCAATTAGTTCAAAATGCACGTGAAATATTCAAACTTGAACGTAAAGACTGACAACAAAATCCTTACTTCAAGATTCTATGATCCAAAACTGATGAATCTACCCTCGAATATCTATTCTATTTAATCGAGGAAGAAGATGAGCCAATCGATTTATACATCAAAAAAGTCGAGACAATCCAAGAAACATGAGAAGAAAGTGAACATCTAGTCCAATTCTCATATAATGAAGATAAGGAATTAAATATATTCGTAGATGAAGTAATTCTATATGAAAAAATAAATAAATCTGATTCTGATACACCAGAATACAATGATACTAAAGCAATTCTAGAGAAATTCATATTCTTAACTGACAATTATTATGATAAACTAAAAGCTGAAAAAGATAAACAACGTGAAGAGAAACAAAAGAAAAGACAACTACAACAAATTTTTAAAGGGTTTTAATCCAAAAATAAAATTTTAATCATTAATTATCAAAAACATGGAAGAATTAGAAAATGCAAGTCCAACTATGGGAGATCCTGGAGAAAATCCAGCAAATCCAAATAGTACGAACATTGAGAATCCTGCTACCGAACCACAAAGTACAGACTTTTCTCAATTATTTTCAGAAAATATTGCTGAAGAAACTCCCGTAAAAGAAGAGCTAGCACAAGAAGAACCAATTCAACAAGAAGAAATTTCTTCTCCTGCTCAATCTGAACTACAGGAAGTTCAGCCTGAACTACAAAAGGCTCAACCAGAATTACAAGAAACTCAACCAGAATCCGATAATACAGAAACTGCGACTCAAGTTACAGAAGCTGCAACCACACAAACTAACGTCCTGAATCCAGAATTTACAAACAATGAAAATGATATCCAAATCTCAGAACATGCTTTCGATAAACAAATTGCAAATACTTCTCTAGATAATCATCAAAACATACAAACTGCACAAGTAACTGCCGAACAACGTAAAGCAGCAATAGAACAACAAAAATTAGCATGGCTAAAACAGCATGAATCTAAAGCAAAAAAATCAGGATTCACATCATGAATCTTATCTGGTATCCTTCTAATGCTTTTAGCATTTGCAGCATGTTCTGTATTTGCAAAAGACCAAATTCTAAACGCAATTGATTACCTAGAAACTCTAATTCCACTAAACAGTTCAACTACAAACAACGTTCAAAATACTGTAGTACCTGAAATCGATTTACCTGAAATTGAAGAAACTGAATTAGTTGAAGAAGACACTGAAGAAGTTGACGAAATTCAAGCATATTACAACAAAGTTGATGAAATTGTTTCATCAGAAAGTGATCCTGAAACAAAGACTGAACAACTAAAAAATATATTAACAGATTTAATGAAAGATGAGGAGCCAAACGGAGAATTAACTCAATATATTTCTCAAGCAATTATGGACTTAACTGTTAATACCGAAGAGGCACAAAATGAACAGAATAACAATGCTGAGCCTCAAGAAAGTACAGAAGAAAACACTTTATACCCTGAATACAACGAAACAGTAGAAGAAAATAATGAAAATAATCTCCCAGAAACATGAGAAAATACGAATAATGAACAAAATACTGGTATTGAACCTTCTGAAATTCTTGAAGAACAAATTATTGAACCATATACTATAACTCATGTAAATACAGAAGAAGAAGCAAACTGGGTACTTCCTGCTCATTGCTCTGACTTAACATGTTACTGAGAAGACCAAGAATTCGTTGAATGTACATCATTCAAAATGATAGAAACTTTAGACGAAAATACTTCTCGCGTATCTAGCAGATGAGGATGTAAATACAAGGACACTTCAGAATTAGTATACGTAAAATTCTCTGATGCCCACAATAGTGCAGATACAACAGAGGATACTTCCACACTTACAGTATCAATGACTATTACACCCACCACTAATACATGGTGAAAAGAAATAAGATTTAAATCAACAGTTAACAATTCTGATGAAATTGTTGATTATGAATGGGATTTTGGAGATTGAAAATCTACAAATAGTCAATTTGCTGCCGAAGTATCACATATATACTGACAAAAGTGAGTATACACAGTTACACTAACAGTGTACGACAAAAACTGAAACACTAGTACAACTACACAATCAGTAACCATTTTAGAAGTAGGCGAATCTATAAATTAATAAAAATTATTAACAATAAAAAAGCCCCTCAAATGGGGGCTTTTTCTTATCTATAAACTTATATTACAATATTTAAAATCTTTCCAGGAATGTATATTACCTTCTTTGGCTCCCCTACCAAATATCCACTCAGCTTCTGATCTCATTTTACAGCATTCATTACATCATCTTGGGTTGCTTCTTTGGAAACTTCTATAGTTCATCTAACCTTTCCGTTAAACTGAACAGCCATTTTTACTAAATCTGAAGAAAGCTTAGATTCATCATAACTAGGCCACTTAGCATTCTTGAAAATAGAGAATTCATGGCCAAGTAATGACCAGAACTCCTCAGCTAAATGTGGAGCAAATGGAGCCAATAGAATAACAAATCTCTCAAATACATCAGTTGGAATAGCTTTACATTCAGTAAATGAATTTACCAATATCATAAACTGAGCTATTGAGGTATTGAAACGGAATGCATCGATATCTTCTGTAGTCTTTTTGATAGTCTGATTAAATAATATTTCTACATCAGCTGGTAATTTTGCATCTGGAGAAACTTTTTCCCATAATGCAACTACTTTATCCAAGAATTTTTTGGTTCATCTAAGTCAGTTTGTATTCCATGAAATATATTGATCAAATGGTCACATAAACATTTCATATGTACGGAATGCATCAGCTCAGAATTCTGCAATTACATCATCAGGATTAACTACATTTCATCGTCTTTTAGACATCTTACGCCCATCTTCCGCCATAATCAGTCAAACTTTTTCATATCTATGGAATGGTTCAGTTTGAGTAACTACTCACAAATCATATAGGAATTTTTGCCAAAATCTTGCATAAATCATATGTCTAGTAACATGTTCTGCTCATCATACATAAACATCTACATTCTTCCAATATTGTTCTTTCTCTGGAGCCACAAACTCTTTATCATTATGAGCATCCATATATCTAAGCCAATACCAACTACTTCAAGCCCATCCAGGCATAGTATTTGATTCTCTTTTCGCATCTTTTCAGCAATGAGGACATTTTACATTAATCCATTCATCAATATTTGCCAATGGTCATTCCTCTGTTCCTGTTGGTTCATAATTCTCAACATCAGGCAAAAGAAGAGGTAATTCTGATTCTTTTAATGGAACTACTCCACAATCAGGACAAAGTATTACTGGGAACGGTTCTCCCCAATATCTTTGACGAGAGAATACCCAATCCTGAATTTTATAATTTCTCTTCACTCATCATAAATTTCTCTCTGATAACCAAGCCTGCATTTTTTTAATTGCTTCTTCTGAAGTTAATCCACTAAATTCTCATGAATTAACCACCACTCATTTATCTGGATAACATACTTCACATCTTACAATAGCATCATAGTCTGGATGATTTTTATCTGCAGGAGCAATACTCTGAATAATAGGAATATTATGAACATGAGCAAAATCAAAGTCTCTTTCATCATGTGCAGGAACTGCCATAACTACTCCAGTTCCATAATTTGCCAATACATAATCTCAAATATATACAGGGATCTTATCTCAATTAAATGGATTAATAGCATAAGCTCAAGTAAACTGTCCTGTCTTTTCTTTTTGAAGTTCCGTTCTTTCTAATTGAGTTTTAAATTTGGCTTGTTCTTTATATTTTTCAACTAATTCTTTATATTCGCCAGTTGTAATTTTATCTACTAATGGATGTTCTGGAGCCATTACAACAAAAGTCATTCAGAAAACTGTATCTATTCTTGTTGTAAATACTTCAAAATAATCTTCAGAATTTTCTAAGAACATCTTAAATTGAGTTCCTTCAGATCTTCAAATCCAATTTCTTTCTAGTTCTTTCATACTCTCATCCCAATCAAGACTATCCAAATCATTGATCAATCTTTCTGCATATTTAGTAATACGTAAAACCCGTTGACGCATAGGTTTTTGCTCAACTGAAGATCCACATCTTTCACATTTTCAATCTGCTAAATCTTCATTTGCCAATCAAGTTTGACAATGAGGACATCGATTAATCGGTTTATAATCCACATAAGCCAATCTCTGATTATCTAATTCTTTTTTTAATTCTTCACCATCTAATCACTTTTCTCTTAATTTCTTTTCAAGATTTTCAATAGGCATAGCCTTATCTAATTCTTCATCATAATAGTGAGTAAAGAATTTAAGGAATATCCATTGTGTCCACTTAAAATACTCTGGTTGAGCTGTTGAAAAAGATCTATCCCAATCATATGAGAATCAGATTTTTTCTAATTGTTGTTTATAATAAGAAATATTTTTTTCAGCTACAACTTGTGGTTTCATCTTATTATCTATAGCATACTGTTCAGTTCAAAGTCAAAAAGTATCAAATCCCATCGGATGCAAAACAGAATACCCTTCAAGCATTTTCTTACGAGCTAGTGTATCAGAAGCCACATATCACTTAGGATGTCATACATGAAGTCCTGCTCCACTAGGATATGGAAACATATCTAGAATATAGAATTTTTCTTTATTTGGATCTTCATGAGTAGAATAAACTCATTCATCTTTCCATCTTTTCTGCCATTTCTTTTCCATTTCAGACCAATTAATTTGCATCAATTTTAATAAGAATTTAAAACATCAACAAAAGAATAGATTTTCAAAATTCAAATGCAAGAAAAAAGAAAATTTTACTACTCCCCTTCTTCCAATTCTTTAATCTGATCACGAATGACAGCTGCATCCTCAAATCTCCATTCTTTAATAGCTTCATCCATTTGAGATTTCAAATCTTTCATAATCAGATTTTTTTCTGCTTTTGTCATTCTTTTTAGACGCTTAACTTTTCCGCGTGTAAATGTAGAATTTTGCTGTTGAACCAGTTCTTCATCGGTCTTCACT
>JAEEGL017066401.1_pt1 | contig 12774 bp, 13 predicted proteins | sample 9134231 | NCBI WGS metagenome assembly JAEEGL01 (sample SAMN16246548, study PRJNA631951) | gut metagenome | biome: gut microbiome; feature: rumen; material: fiber-attached | host: Bos | place: Iran: Karaj | collected 2018-10 | reverse complement strand
GTCGTCAAGGTCATCGCCGTGCCGGACAAGCTGGTCAACATCGTGGTGAAGGGGTAAACGGGAGGTCCTCTTGCCCCGCCTGACCGTCATCGAAGGACACGAGGGACAGCGCCGCCAGCTCCAGGAGCGCCTGGCCGCCCTGGAGGCGGAGGGTTATCCACTCTCCGGGAAGTTCGAGGCCGGGGAGTTAAATGGAGGCTGGCGGCCCCTGTTTGAACAGGCGGGGGCGCGGGGGCTCTTCGCCGAGCGTCAGGTGCTCGTCGCCGAGGGATGCGAGGCACTGGGGCCCTTCCCGGACGAGCTGGGCGAGTATCTGGAGGATGACGGCGCGGACGCTGTGATCATCGCCACCTTCGCCGGGGACACGAAAAAGATTTTCTCCAAGGGCATCCTGGCCCTCCGCAAGATATCTTTTCTTCGGGCGGACCCGGCGGTCCCTCCCTGGAAGCGGCGGGACTGGCTGCTGGGCCTGGCGCGGGAACAGGGGGCAAAGCTGGCCCCGGACGCCGCGGCGCTGCTGGGCGAGTCCATCGAGTCTCAGGAGGAACTGCGCGGTGAGCTCGCCAAACTGCACCTTTACGCCGGGGAGCGGATGATTTCCGTCGAGGACGTTCAGATGCTCTCCTTTGACGAGGGGGGGCGGGCGCTGCTCACCTTCCTCGACGGCGTGTGCCAGGCCAGGGCCCGGGACGTGGCCCACGCGCTGAAGTACCTGCGCCAGGAGCCCCTACTGCCCGTGCTCACGTCCCTGTGCAACCGGCTCCGCCCGGCGCTCCTCATGGCGGTCTTTCCCCGGTCGCAGGAAGCGGCGCTGAAGGCCATCGGGATGGGCAGCGGAAAGGACTATGCCCTGCGCATGGCCCGCGGGGCGCTCTCCGCCTTTGGCGCGGCGGGGGCGCAGCGCTTCATGCTCAAGGCTGCCCGCCTTCCCGCCCTTCCGAAGTCCTCCTATTCCGAGGGCTGGCCGGGCTTTGAGCTGGCCCTGTGGGAGATGATGGGCAGCGCGGGGCGTTTACCGGCCCACTGAGTTATGCTACAATTTTAGGCAGTTCATTATCTCACAAGGAGGCGAAGGTCGATGGAAGTACGTTTTGTTCAGCGCGGAACGGAGATCGACGGCAAACTTCGGGATTATATGGAGAGCAAGATGTCCAAGATGGAGAAGTTCTTCAGGAAGATCCTGAACTGCCAGGTCGTTGTCAGCCACCACAAGGGCAACTTCAACGTGGAAACGACGGCTAACGCCAATGGAGTGATCCTGCGCGCGGAGGAGAACGCCACCGAACCCCGGAAGGCCTTTGACCAGGCCCTTAAAAACCTGGAGCGCCGCATCAAGCGTTACAATTCCTACCTCAAGGATAAGGGGCAGTTCCAGGACGAGGAGCACTTCTCGTTCAGCGTCGAGGAGACGACGGAGACAGGCGATTCTGGCGTGCCCGTCATTGAGAAGGTGAAGAAGGTCCCTGTTCACCCCATGGACCCCGTGGAGGCCGTCATGCAGATGGAGCTGGTGGGACACTCATTCTTCATGTTCCAGAACGCGGATACGGGGGAGATCAACGTCGTTTACAAGCGCAAAGAAAGCGCCTACGGCCTGTTGGAACCCATCCACTGATAAGAAACGCGGGGCCTTCGGGCCCCGCTGTTTTATTTGCACAAACGACACCACTCACCGAGGAACTGGCAAGGATACTCGAGCGTCCTTTATGGCAGATTTCATAACGGAACGCCTGAATACCATAAATGATTAAAGGCAATAATCGTGATACGCATACCGTATGATAAGTGGGGACATCGTGGAACTTTCGAGGCAGGAACTCACCGTATAGCAGTCAGGGGTGAAGTTGATATTAGCTTCACCCCTGAGATGCTGTATGAATAGAATTCTTCTGCTTACCGCGGCACGTAGCCCAGGGCTGCGAGCTGTTTCGTACTGGCGATGTTTGACAGGAAGTAAAGGACAGAGACGACGACCATCAGCCCTGCGAAAATGAACCACGCAAGGACATAGGTCCCCGTAATATCAAAGATAAACGCGGCGACGGTGGGTCCGATAATCTGGCCCATGTTCCCCGCCATGTTCATCCAACCGCAAGCCCCGCCATGACCTTATCGCCGTGCAAAAGGAGGGCCTCGGCTGGGTCAACATCGACAGTCAGGCTCCCGACAAGGTAGCGAGGGAATGGAGGGCGCTGTGCAGACCGTTGTGACCCAGCGTGAGCTTTTGGGCATACGACAGCTATTTACTCAACTATTGATGGCAGAGCCGCTGTCGTAACTCTCAAAAAAAGCCTTCGTGTCTTTGACGATTACGCCGCAGAACAAAAAGAGAGAGAAAAGATTCGGCAGAGCCATCAGGCCGTTGCAGACATCCGCTGCGTTCCACATCAAAGCCACGCTGACCAACGCGCCGGAGGAGCAGAGTACCGTGTGAAGGACTCGAAAGACGTTAATCCACCGTGTGCCGAACAGGAACACGAATGCCGACTCACCATATGTGTACCACCCCAGTATAGTCGAAAGGCAGAAAAGCAAAAGGCTGACAGTCAATACAAAAGTTCCAATGCCGCCAAAGTGACGGGTAAACGCCATCGACGCAAGAATCGCTCCATCCTGTTCTCCGATGTTCCAGACGCCGGTAAGCATTATGACAAGCGCGGTGATGGTGCAAATGATAATGGTATCGAAAAAGACCTCAATGATCCCGTACAGAGATTGACGCGCGGGGACATCGACTTTCGCAGCCGCATGAATCATGGCGGAGGAGCCAACGCCGGCCTCATTGGAAAAAACGCCGCGAGATACGCCCTTCTGAATGGCAAAGGACATCGTAGCGCCCGCTACACCCCCTATCGCCGCATCGCCCGTAAAGGCGGACTTGACGATGTACCAGAGAGCCGTAGGGACTTCAGAGATATGCAGAACGACAATGATGAGGCCAAATCCGATATAAATTATCGCCATAACAGGGGTCAGGAAGGATGTTGTCTCAACTATCTTTTTCAGTCCGCCAAATATGACCAGTGCCTCAATGAACATGATCCCAATGGCAACCACCTCAGCTGGGATACGAGTCACCGAAGTAACAGCACTTGCAATGGTATTCGCCTGAAGCGCGCCGCAGGACGCGAGGCATACAAATATGGTAAACACAGAAAAAGCTCCGCCCAACAGCGTGCCGGCTGCCCTGTTCTTCATGCCACGGGAAAGAATATACATGACGCCGCCGCGATAGTTTCCCTTATCATCCTTGACACGATAATGCATTGCAAGGCATATCTCCGCAAACTTTGTGGCCATTCCCAGAACCGCCGCAATCCACATCCAGAAGACAGCACCAGGCCCCCCAACGGCAATAGCGTTAGCCACTCCAACGACATTGCCGTTCCCGACACAGGATGAAAGTGCGGTGGCTAAAGCCTGCATGGATTTTATCTGCCCGGTCCCTTCATGTTGCTTATGAAAGACGCACTCCCGCAATGCTGCGCCAAAACGGCGAAACTGTACACCTTTCAGCAAAACTGTAAACATCAGTCCAACGCCAAAGTATACGCACAGCATCACAGGGCCGAACAGGATGCCCCCCATTGACGACAATACGTTATTGATCGCATTTTCCATTTCAAAATCTCCTCTTCAAAAATCAAAAGCGGCAGGGCAGCATTATCCCGCCGTCCTCTCCGCTTCTGCCAATGTCTCATTCATGCTTCCCGTTCGATACCCGGCAAGATCCAGAGTCACATAGGAAAAACCTAAGTCTCGTAGTTCACGGGAAATCTTCTGACGAATTTCATCTTGGGTGATCCTCGTCAATTCTTCGGGCAGCACCTCTATACGCGCCATCGTGCCATGGACACGCACCCGTACTTGGTGAAATCCCAAATCCAGAAGGAGTTGTTCGGCTTTGTCGACCATGCCAAGTTTTTCCTCGCTTATTGTTTCGCCGTACACGAAGCGGGAGGACAGACAGGCAAAAGATTGTTTGTCCCACGTCGGCAGCCCCAGTTCCCACGAGAGTTGACGTATCTCTTTTTTGTTGAGTTCAGCGAACCGAAGGGGGCTTTTTACCCCAAGTTCCTTAATCGCAGTAAGCCCTGGGCGGTAGTCTCCTTCATCGTCCATATTGGACCCCTCGATAACGGCTTCAATGGCTCTTTCCTTCGCGATCTCCCATATCTTCTCGAACAGCTCGTGTTTACAAAGATAGCATCGATTTCTTGGATTCTGCCGAAAACCCTCAATCTCCAGCTCCTCGGAACGGCAGACAACGTGAACAATCCCGTTCCGCTCGCAAAAAGTCTTAGCTTCATTCAGCTCTCGCTCGGGGAAGGAACATGAGGAGGCCGTTATCGCAATGGCTTTATTCCCAAGCGCGTCATGAGCGGCTTTGAGCAACAATGTCGAGTCCACACCGCCTGAAAATGCAACGGCTACGCTCCCTAAAGACACAAGGTATTCTCTCAGTTTTTGATATTTCTCCTGGATTGAACTCAAAATATCCCCTCCGGTTTTATCTTCGCCGTATCAAGTTCCAGATACCTCCTCATCTCCTCGATATACCGTATTCCCAGAGCACTGTGAAGACTGTTCTTCCGCTCGATGTACCCTATTTCCATCACCATGTCCGATTTATCAGCGTCCCCGGCAAACGGGACGGTAATGTAGTCCACGCCGCTCAGTTCCTCACAGATAATGCCGGAGCAAAGCGTATAACCGTTCAGCCCAACCATCAGGTTCAGCACTGTTGCCCTGTCACAGCACTTAATTATCCTTGGATAATCTTTCGTCGGCAGCAGCTCCTCGGCGAAGTAGAGGGGGCTGTCTCCCTGCTCGAACGCAAGGCAGGGATAAGGCTGCAAATCTTCAAATGATATTGCCTCTCTCCGCGCCAAAGGGTGTCCTTTCCATAGATAAACATAGGCTCCGCAGTCGATTAGATGATGAAACTCCAGCCCCTCAGAGTTTAGCAGCTTCATGATGGCCTTGCGATTAAACGCATTCAGATAGATGACGCCAATCTCGCTCCGAAGGCTGGACACGTCCCCAATCACCTCCCGTGTCCTCGTCTCGCGGATCGCCAGCTCGTACTCCGCCACGTCAACCTGGCGTGCCAGTTCCACAAACGCCTTGACCGCAAAGGAATAATGCTGCGTGGAGACGGCGAAACTGGCCTTGCGCGGATCGATTTTTCCATACTCTTCAAGAAGATTCAGGTATTGAGAGTAGACCTGCCGGGCATAGGGGAGAAATTTCATCCCCTCTGTCGTCAGTGTCACGCCCCGTGCCGTTCGGTTGAAAATGGTGATTGAAAATTCTTTCTCCAGTTCCCTGACGGCGCTCGTCAACGAGGGCTGCGCGACATAAAGTTTTTCAGCGGCCTTGTTGAAGGACCCTGTTTCTGCTATGGCGATGATATAGCCTAACTGCTGAAGCGTCATGATAACCCTTATCTGCTCTCACACGGCGCCACGTCAACCCGAAGCATATCGTTGAAGTAGTTATTAGCCAGCATGAACAGGCCCATTGTCGTTATGACAATAATCTCCTCATCTGTGAATTCTGCCTTCATGTGAGAAAACAACTCGTCTGGGATATGCTTTGGATTTTTCGCCATCGCGCGCCCATACTCTATCAGAAGCTGCTCCCTTGCGGTGAAGGAAAAATTCTCAAATTGTATCCCGTTTCTCTCCAGCAATTCATAAAAATAAGTGCTGCACACCATACAGCCGTTCTCAAGCGAAATGGCATACTCAAAGAAATCCGCAGCCTGTTTTCCAATGAGGCGCTGCAGCTCCCGGTCTAACTTGTAGGAGCTGACCTCCAGGGCGTCAAACGCTGCGACATTATGCAGAAGCGTCAGTTTTTCATTCGTGATTTTATATCCTTCAGCAATATGTTCGTCCAGCACCTTTCGCACATGATCCGGCGCATTCTTCAGGTCAATTTTATCAATCAGGGGCTTTTGCAGTGTTTTGTCCGGCTGTTTACAGCACCGTTCCGGCACTGTCTTTCCCAAAATGCTGCTGATAAACGACCGCGTCCGCTCCTCCTTCGGATGGGTAAAAAACTCTCCGGCCGGGCCGGCCTCAACGATGCGCCCCCCTTCCATGAACAGGATATGAGATGACGCACTGCGGGCGAACTCCATCTCGTGGGTCACGATCAGCATGGTCATGCCCTCTTCCGCGAGGCGGCGCATCACAGACAGTACCTCGCCGGTCAGTTCTGGATCCAGCGCGCTTGTTGGTTCGTCAAACATAACGACATCCGGCCTTGCCGCTATGGCACGGGCGATGGCGACGCGCTGCTGCTGGCCACCGGACAACTGGTAAGGATAACTGTCGCGCTTATCCCACATATCGACCTTCTGAAGGCTGGACTCCGCAACTTTCAGCGCGTCCCTCTGTGGCATCTTCCGGGCAACGATAAGCCCCTCTGTGATATTTTGCAGAGCCGTCTTATTGGCAAAGAGGTTATAATCTTGAAAGACAAAGCCTGTTTTATCGCGTACCAAAGCGACCTGCTTCCGTCCTGCGGCACCCATGTCTATTTCCATACCGTCAAATAACATCTTGCCCTCGTCCGCCCGCTCCAGGAAGTTGATACAGCGGAGCAGCGTCGTCTTTCCCGCCCCGCTGGGCCCAAGAATGGATATGACGTTACCTCGCTCCACCGAGAGCGAAACGTTGTCCAGGACGCGCTGCCCTGCAAAACTCTTCTTAACATTTTCAACCCGCAGCATGACACGTTCACTCCCGTCGAAGTTTTCTCTCTATCACACGCTGAAGCCAGGTTAGAAATGTGCAGAAAATCAAATAAATCACGCCTACCTCGCAGTAAAGCCAGAAAGGTTCGTAGGTGCGCGCCGCTATCCTCTGCGAGACGAGGAACATCTCCGTCACCGTGATGTTGGACGCCAGGGAAGTATCCTTCACCAGTCCTATCAGAGAATTGCTCAGTGGTGGAAACGCCGTCCGAAATGCCTGAGGCAGGATGATACGAAACATCGTCTGCGTGTAGGTCATGTTGACGCAAAACCCCGCCTCAAATTGCCCCAGCGGCACAGACTCGATGGCTGCGCGAATTGTCTCGGAGGCGTAAGCACCCGTGTTCAGCGAAAACACCAAAACAGCGGCTGGAATGGCGTTCAGTATAAATCCCAATTTGGGCAGTCCGTAAAATACAACGTAAAGCTGCACCAGCATCGGCGTCCCGCGAAAAATCCACACATAGCAGCGGGCAATCCGCCGCAAAACCTTTACCCCTGCAACCTGTACCAGCGCAGTCAGAAGGGCAATCATCAAGCCCAGTGTAAAGGAAACAAGGGTCAGCGGGACCGTAACTTTCAGTCCGGGGAGCAAAATCTGGAAGAAGGAAATGCGCAGCAACTCTACAATCCGTCCGTCCATCTTATGCTTCCCCCGCTCTCAATATCATTACGCTTCCGCAAACCCTTATCCAGTCAGGATTACTTTACAGCCTTGCTGAAATCGGCTCCGAAATACTTTTCCGATATGGCCGCCAACGTCCCATCAGCACGCAGATCGTCAAGCGCCTTGTTCACCGCTGCGATAAATTTTTCACTGCCCTTATGAGCCGGCACGACAGACTGTGTGATGGCCGTGTCTGTTCGGAATGCAACCTTGACCGCAGCCTCTGGATGCTCCTTGAAATAATGGGTAAAGGCAGTTTCCGCGTTGATGGAGAAGTCCGCTCGACCAGTCAAAATCAGCTCAAAGGTCTCGGCGTCGCCCGTCACGGGAACCAGCGTCGCACCGTAGCCCTCGGCCCGCTGTCCCCATGTGCTGGTGGCATTCTGCGCCGCACGCTTGCCCTCTAAATCCTTGAAGGACTTAATTTCCTTGTTGTCCGCTCCTATAAGGACGGCCCCATAGATATAGACATAGGGTTTCGAGAAGTCATATTTTTTCGCGCGTTCCTCGTTAACCTCCACTTCGTTGATAACGGTATCAATCTGGCCGTTGTCGAACATCGTGAAAATGGAGGCCCAATCATGCACTTCATAGCGGACTTTAACTCCCAGCTTCTTTGCTATCGCCGCGGCAACCTCGACATCAAAGCCCACAAGGTTATTATCCTTGTCGTAATAGCTGTTGGGGGGATAGGTCCCCTCCGTCCCCACTATAAGTTCGCCGGAGGCCGTCACCTTGTCCAGCAGATCCGCGCCCTCCGACGTCATAGAAATGCACAAAGTTCCCAATGCCAGCAGAAGCGCCAAAACTATCTTTTTACCCATTCTTCCCTTCCCCTTTCAGATACCCCACTTTTTCAGTAGGTTAAAAGTAAGAAAATATTTTACTCTAAAAACCTACTATGTCAATAGGCTTTTAGACTTTTCATCCTGTTCAGCCACCAGGCGTCGGTGTTCCGCCTTAATTGCGGTCAGCGTGTCCGGCTCAAGGATAAGGTCAAGCGCTGTCAATGCCAATGATTTTGCGGCAAGCGGGACAAAGCGCAGCCCATACTCCGAACAGGCCGCGGCCTTGAACTCCTCGCTGTGCGCGGCCAGCTTTTCCTCACTTATAGAAAGATACGGCTGAATCGTAGGGATAACCTGGCTGACGTTCCCCACGTCAGAAGACCCTTTGGAACCGGCCTGGGGCGCTTCGATCCGTTCTCCAAGGTACTTCATCTCGCGCTCGAACACTGCGTCGAAGGACGGGGTGATGACCATGTTGTCGACGAGGTTCTGATAGGGCTGCATTCGCCCCTTTGTGCCGGTCATCCGCGCAGCGCCGTTCACGATTTCATCAACTCGACGGTAGACCTCGTCGCGCCCCGGCCGCGTGGCAGCCCGTATATAGAACCGCGCCTTTGCATAAGCCGGGACTATATTCGGCGCGTCACCGCCGTTGACGATGATACCGTGAATGCGGACATCGGGTGTTAAATGCTGGCGGAGCGCGTTGATACCATTGTATGTAAGTATAACACCATCCAGAGCGTTCAATCCTTTCTCCGGCGCTCCTGAGGCGTGGGCGGCCTTACCCCAAAATTCAATATCAACCGGCGCGCTGGCTATCGCTTCGTCGGTCAGAATATTCGGCCCCGTGCCAGGATGGGCGCATAACGCGGCGTCGACATCCCTAAAGTATCCTTCCCGCACAAAAGAAGCCTTCGCGCTGCCGTTCTCCCCGCCCTCCTCGCCGGGAGTGCCATAAACGCGCACCTCTCCGCCAACCTCATTGATCACCTGCTTCAAACCGGCCGCCGCCAGAGACGTGCCTGCGCCGAAAAGGTTATGCCCACAGCCATGCCCCAACCCCGCCAGCGCGTCGTACTCCGCCAGAAAAACCAGCACAGGGCCCGGCTTTTTGCTTTCGTATTTTGCTGTAAAACCAGTGCGGTGCCCAGCCACGTCAATCTTGACCTCAAAACCCTCCTTCTGGAGCTGTTCTGATAACGTCTCGCAGGCGAAGAACTCATAGTTGCTGACCTCTGGACGGGCGTGGATGTCCAGCGCTATCTTCCGGTAGATCGAAGTATGCGCGTCGATGTAGGCGATAATCCTTTCTTTTAAGTCCATGTGTTTCTCCTTCACTCCACCGCGTTTTTGCTGCCGAAATTCTGACAGTGCGCTATGCCGGCCTTTGAAACCGACGAGGCCCCGTAACATTTTCTATCCTCGCCCACAGGGCATACGGCGGTACATAGCCCACACGGATAGCGGAACTCGTTTTTCAGCTTCTGGTGGTACTCTGCGCATCGGTGCTTGTCCATCTTAAATACCGGAGCATTTGGACAGGACGTGAACGCCTGGGTGGGACATAATTTCGCGCACTTTCCACAGCGAACGCAGATATTCTCCTCAATCATAGGGTCCGGATGAAGCTCCGCGTCTGTGATGACAGAGACGAGGCGTACCCTCGGCCCGTACTGCCGGGTCAGCAGAGTATGATTCATCCCTATCGTGCCAAGCCCCGCGTATCTCCCTGCCATGACGTGGCTGAACGCGGCCTCCGGTTTCTTTACCAGTACGGAGATATCGCCGTAACAGTCTCTTGGGAAAAAATGTGCGCGGAACCCTTTCTGATTGAGGAAATTCGCCACGCGGTACGCACACTCGTCCAAAAAACGGTTGGTGGTGTTGTACAACTCCGAATAAACGACAGAGGGCGTCGTCTCCAGCATGGGCAGATAGATCTGCACCGCGAGCGGTATCACAGTCCGACTCCAGGGCCAGATCGTCTGAGGCCAGAACTCCTCCGGCAGATCATGATATTCCTTCCATCGTTCCACGCTGGCAAAACCGGTCATATTGACGCCTAGCTTCGCAGCCTCCCGCTTTATCCTCTGCTTCAGGCGCGATCGCGCCTCGGAATCCGTTAGGCCTTTCATGCCTCTATATCGCTTTCAGGGCCTCGTCCAGCTCTGCGATGATATCGTCCGGGTTTTCAAGGCCGATGGAAAACCGGAGCTGTCCCATTGTGATGCCCGCTCTCTCACGTTCCTCCGGCGGGTAAAAACGATGGCTGGTCTTAGCCGCATAGGACAGAGTCGTAGCCGTCCCCGCCAGGCTGGGGACATACTTGATGGACTTCAGCGCCGATATTACCGCCGATGCCTCCTTCTCCCCGCCGCGAAGATTCGCGCTTAACATTCCACCGTAAAGGCCGCCGCGGAACTGTGCCTTTGCGCGCTCGTGATCCGGGCTGCTTTCAAGGCCGGGGTAATAGACTTTCTCGATCTTCGGGTGCCTTTCCAGGAAGCGTGCCACCTTCAGCGCGTTCTCCGAATGACGGATAACTCTCAGTTCCAGCGTCCGCAGGCTCCTGGCGAGAAGCCAACTATCCATGGGGCCGAGGATTGCGCCGTAAAGGCTTAGCTTTGGGCGTATGGCATCAATGATATCACGGCTGCCGATCGCTGCGCCGCCGATGATGTCGCTGTGTCCCCCCAGATATTTCGTCGCGCTGTACAGGACGGCGTCTGCTCCCAGCTCCAGAGGCCTCGCGACGACGGGAGTGGCGAAGGTGTTATCAATCAGAAATTTCAGTCCATGACAGTGTGCGACGTCCGCTGTAGCGCGTATATCGGGCACCTCAAGCAGCGGGTTGCATATTGTCTCGGAGTAAATCAGCTTTGTGTTGGGCTGAATGGCCTTTTCAATATCACCGTGCAGAAAGTCAACGAACGTAACCTCCACGCCAAAGCGTTTCAGTTCCTTTTCAAGATAGTCGTGAACGCCACCATAAAGGACGGGGCTTGAAACGATGTGATCCCCTGCCTGGACGAAACTTAGAATACTGAGAGTTATCGCGGACATACCGGAGGAGAACACCAGAGCGTCCTCGCCGCCGTCTGCCCTGGCAAGTATCTCCGAGACGGCGTCCGCGTTGGGGTTGCGCATACGGGCATAGATATAGCCCTCCGCTTCATGCTCATAGATTGCATCCACGCTTGGCACGTCGTCAAACGCGAACACGCTGGACCAAAACACGGGAAAGGTTTCTGGAACGGAAGCGTATCTGGCAAACTTTTTATAAAATTGGCCGTCCCCTGTGTGGAGAAGACCGGTGGAGAGAGAAGCCGGTCCGTTCATAAATTATTCCTCCATTCAAAAACAAATAATAAACTCAGTGCGTCGTTGCTTTAGCTATCAAAGCGCCTATGACCTGCACAGCGCAGACCAGAAACACCAGGGCGGCCACCGTTACCCAGGTAACATCCTCCATAAAACGATTATGCCCATACTTTATGGCAAAATCCCCAAGGCCGCCCGCACCCACGGCCCCGGCCATCGCCGTGGACCCAATCAGGCTTATGGCGGTGATGGTCGACGCCCTTGCCAGCATGGGGATTCCTTCCCACAGATAGACCCGGAAGATAATCCCGGCGGTGCTCATCCCGATGGACTCCGCCGCCTCGATGACCCCTTTGTCGATATTCGCCAGAGCCGCCTCCACCTGACGTGAGAAGAAGGGGACCGTGCCAATAACCAGAGGTACAATCGCGCCCTTTACCCCGATAGCTGTGCCCATGATGAGGCGCGTCAACGGCAGCAGCAATGTCAGCAATATGATGAAAGGTATGGACCGGAACACGTTGATAGCCTTATCCAGTGTCTGGAAAATCAGCGCATTTCTCAAAATGCCATCCCTGCGGGTAACGGTCAGCACGACGCCAAGCCCCAGCCCGAAGATGAAAACGAACAGCCCGGCAATACAGAACATCGCGAACGTATCCCCTATCGCCCTGTAAAATTCCGGCAGGCGAACCATCACGTTTGGGAACCAGATCTTAAGCTGCTCTTGCATCGCGTATCACCTCCACGGCAATGCTCTCGGATTCCAAAAATCTCAGCGCGGCTTGAATCCCGTCGTGGGAGCCATGGAAGATAGCCACGGTCCCTCCCATGGGCATACCGTCTATAATTTCAAGGTCTCCAAACAGGATATTTATCTCCAGGTCAAAATCCTTCGTCATGCGGCTGATTAAGGGCTGGCACACCTTAGTCGTTCCGTAGCGCATCAGCAGAAGGACCTCTCCCGGCTGCAAATCCACGACAGAGGACCCCTCCTGAACCAGTTGGTAGACGCCGGACAGGTTCGACGCGTTTTGCAGAAAATCTTTCGTTACCTGATGCTGCGGGGCGGCAAATAGGTTTGCGACGTTATTCTCCTCGACCACCCTCCCATGCTCCAGCACGGCGGCACGGTGACATATCTTTTTGACAACGGCCATCTCGTGAGTGATGACCACGATGGTGATATTCATATCCCTGTTCAGCCTCTGAAGCAGACTCAGAATGCT
>JAEEGL016137054.1_pt1 | contig 12774 bp, 11 predicted proteins | sample 9134231 | NCBI WGS metagenome assembly JAEEGL01 (sample SAMN16246548, study PRJNA631951) | gut metagenome | biome: gut microbiome; feature: rumen; material: fiber-attached | host: Bos | place: Iran: Karaj | collected 2018-10 | reverse complement strand
GTTTAAAGTCCTGCAAAACCCTCATTCCCCAGTTCAAATCTGGGTGTCACCTCCAGAAGCAAAAGCCCCGGAACCCGTTAATGTGAACTGCCCCCCGTCAAGTAGACAGTGAAAAAATTTAAGAAAGATTCACAGCTGCTGCGGCGCTGTGGCAACCGCAGATTCCGGTTGGCTGCTAAGGCATCCGATCGGAATTTTCGGTTTTATGCTGCTAAGTACAGGTTGTGCTTCTCCAGCGGCGTGAGGATACCGAGGCTGCGCTGAACACGATAGTGGTTGTAATAACGAATGTAGTTCTCAATCATATCGACCAGTTCTTTCTTGCTGGTAAAGCGCTTGCCGTAGTAGCGTTCCCGTTTCAGGATACCCCAGAAACCTTCCATCGGCCCATTGTCGATGCACTTAGCCACGCGGGACATGCTCTGGGTCATAAAGGCTTTCTCTAGTTTGTGATGGAAGGTGCGGTTGGTATACTGAAAACCACGATCGCTATGGAACAGAGGGTGGGCATCAGGATTCGCCTTTACAGCACGGTCAAAGGTCTTGAAAACCAGTGGGTTGTCATTGCGATCACCTACGACATAAGCAACAAAGCGACGGTCATAGAGATCCAGGATTGCACTGAGATATACTTTGTGTACCTCAATACCCTCATACCATTTGAACTCCGTAACGTCGGCAAGCCATTTCTCGTTGGGCTTGTCCGCATAGAACTTGCGGTCAAGGAGGTTTTCGGCTACATACAGCGGATTCTTTGCCTGCCGCGTAAAGCCGTGGTTGCTGTACTTGATGGTGGACTTGATGCCTCTGGCTCGGCAAATACGGAGAATTCGTTTGTCGTTCACATGGATGTGTTCATTGTGACGCAGGTCGTCGTTGATGCGTCGATAGCCTTTGTCTGGGCTCTCCATGTGGATCTGCTCCACCTTCTCCGCGATCTTCTCGTTCTCCATGACCCTGGTACTCAGCTTCCCAGAAGTCCAACGAAGGTAGGCGGCTCTGGAAATGTGCAGCAGCTTACAGGCGGGCTCAACAGGGTAGGCCTTCTCCTCATGGCATTCTTGAACGGCTCGGTACAGATGAGCCTGCCTTACTTGTGAGAGACATCCCTCCTCTCGATCTCGTCCAATTTTTTTAGCAGATCTCGCTCCATCTCTGCCATATATAGCTGATGCTTAAGTCGCTCGATCTCAATTTGGGCCGCTTCCAGTTCCGTCCGCGGCGTTTGATCTTTTTTCCGCTTGCCGCGCCGATCCTCCAGTCCGGCCTCGCCCATCTCCTCAAACCGCAGCGTCCAGGCGCGCACTTGCTGGTAGCTCACCTTGTACTTTAACGCCATCTCGCCATAGTTCTTTCCCGACGCCAGGCAATCCTTTACAATCTCTATGCGTTCTTCTTTCGTCGTGTCCCGCCCCTGCTTCATGTAGATTCTACCTCCTGACTCTTTTACGGAGTTGAAGTCTCCATGAGTATTATACACCTTTAGCCAGTTTCGGAAAGTGTGAGTATCCCGTATGCCGTATTTCCTGCATATGGTTTGAATGCTTCTTCCTCCTTGCATATACTCTAAAACGGCGGCGCTCTTCATTCCTGCTGTATATACCTTTTGCACTTTGTGAACAAACCCCTCTACGCCTTCGTTTTCATATATGCTTATCCATGTCTTTATGGTCTCATGGTCTCATGGTCTGCTCCCACCCTCTGGGCAGCTTCGCTTATACTGACCTTATCTTTCAGACACTCTCGTACTATCCTTATCTTTTCTTCTATCGCTACTTTTTGCTTTTGTGGCATAACATTGCTCCCCCTATGTTTGACAGTGTTTTTTCCTTTCACTGTCTCTCATAGAGGGAGCATATCAATGATGCGGGTTCCGGGGCTTTCCTTTTTTGCGCGAAGGGACTTTTCCCCTTATTTTTCCCCTTATCGGATGGAAACCGCCTGTATGAACCGCTCCATGCGAGCGGCGCTTTCTTTCTGCATCTGAGGTGTCACATGACCGTAAACATCGAGGGTAAATGCGGCCGTGGCGTGGCCCAGATTTGTCTGCACTGTTTTGATGTCGTCACCGGAACGGATCGCCGCAACTGCATAGCTGTGCCGCAGGTCGTGAAAACGTGCGTCAGGCCGTCCGATGGCGGCGACGGTTCGCTTGTACGTCCGATAGACAGTGGGCTTTGTGAGATGCCCGCCGAGTGCATCGGTAAACACCAGATCCATCAGATTATTCCATGCGCTTCCGGCGGCGAGTTTTTGCTCAGCCTGCACGGCTCGGCGGTGCTTCAGCCGCTCCATTACGGTTGGAGCAGGCACGATCGTGCGCGACCTGCCGTTTTTTGTGGGAACCAGCTCATAGGCACAAAGGCCTTTTTCCTGATGAAGCTGCATCTGCTTGTTGACAACGATGTTTCCCCATACAAAATCTACGCAGTCCCACGTCAAGCCCAAAAGCTCGCCCTGGCGCATTCCGGTGAACAGGGCCACGATGAGCAGATCTTCCATCTCAATCCCGCGGATCTCGTTCAGAAACAGGCCGATTTGTTCCTCGCTGAGCGGAATAAGCTCCTTTTTGACACTGCGGGGAAGCGAACAGGCTTCTGTCGGGTTGGAACGGATATAGCCGTTGAGCACAGCCTGTTTCAGCGCAATGTGGAGAACACCGTGGACACTCTTAACGCTTTTTGGGGACAGGCCCGGAGCGCCGTTTGTTCCGTGCACAAGAGAATTGTAAAAGGACTGAATGTCGTGAGGGGACAGTTCCTCCAACCGAGCAGCGCCCAAGGCAGGCTTGATGTGGCGGCAAATGTTGTTCCGATAAATCTCCTTGGTGCGAGGTTTTACATCAACCAGGTATGTTTCCAGCCAAATATCCAGCCATTCGCCAAGGGATGTTTTGCACGGAGCTATGTAAGTGCCGTGATCCAGTTCTGTTGTAGCCTCCCTCAGCCGCTCAGCGACGTCCTTCTGCGTCTTGCCGCTGATCGTCTTCTGGATCTGCTTGCCCGTTCCGGGATCGTAGCCGGTCGTGAACCGGGCTTCCCAATAAGTATACTGCTTTCCGTTGCGCGTCTTGGTGACCTTCCGGATCGATCCGGCACCGGACGCGGCTTTCTTTTTGCTCTGCGGCATGGTAACCTCCTTTCTGCCGCACAGCAGGGATCCTGTTTCTATTTTATCTGCTGTGCGGCGATCGAGCAACAACTATCTGCGCAGGAACTCCGCCACCGCGTCGCGCGGGATGCGGATCTTGCGCCCGATGCGGATGCTGCGGATCTGCCCGCTGCGCACCAGCTCATAGGCCGTGTTCCGCCCGATGCCGAGGATCGGCATCAGATCCTCCACCCGGAGGGCGAGCGGAAGGCTTTCGAGCGAGTTGACCTTATTCTTCATGCCGCGCCTCCTTCTTCGCCGAGGCGAGGTAGACGTCCGTCACGTCGGCGCGCTCGTGGCCGAGCAGACGCGAGACGGTGAAGTGCGCCTCCATCGGGCTCATGCCGTTCTCGGTCAGAACGCGGTACTTGACCGCGGCATACGTGTGCCGCAGACCGTGGAACGTCAAATTGGACTCCCGGCCCTCGTCCGCGACTTCACCGCGGTGCGTGATGAGGAACAGCTGCAGACGGTTGATCGCCCGATCGGTCGGCATGCCGTCCGGAACGAACAGCTTGTGCCCGCGCTCCGTCTGCTTCAGCATCCGGCGCAGGCCGATGCGGATGCGCTCGTCCTCGATCGGCACGGTGCGCAGCTTGCCGCCCTTGCCCTTGACCGTGATGGCGTCGTCCCGCAGCGCCGCCTCCGCGATCGCGGTGTCGATGCGGAAGCACTCGTGGATGCGCAGACCGGCGAAGCGACCGAGGTACAGCAGGCAGCAATAGTCCTCGTGCCCTTCGACAAACGCCCGGTTCACCATGCCGTTGAACTCCCTGGCGCTCCACGTCCGGTCCACGCCGCCGAAGCGACGCTTCTCCAGCTCCACGGCCAGCTCGTCGTTGGCAGGAAGGCTGTATTTGGCATTGGCGTCCTTGTCATGGAAGAAGCGGATCGCGGCGAGATCGGTTTTGATGGTGCTCGCGGACTTGCCGCTGTCCTGCAGGTACTCCACATAGTCGGTCAGGTGCTTGCCGCTGACGTTGGACAGCTTCTGCAGGTGATACGCGTCGGCAAGATAGCGGCAGAAGCGCTTGCACGCCTCGTAATACCGCTCCCGCGTGCGATAGCTACCCTGCCGGTTGTACCGCGCCAGCCTGTCCAGCTGCGCGACCAGGGTCAGATAGAGACCCCTGTTGGTTGAATTGTTTTCCATGTGTTGGCTCTCCCGAAGATAGATTTCCAGAAATGCGCGCACTCCGCCTGCTGGCATCTTTGCCCTGTTTCCGGACAGATTCCGTGGAAATCAGCTGCTTCTGCGCCGGGAAAGCCTTATGGTTCCTGTACTTTTCCCGTCCTGCAGGACGCTCTGTCTCCATTTGAAATTGCGCGTTCAGTACGATCGCCGCATGGGGCGGTTGCCCTGTCGTGAATCCAGAACCGAATCGCAAACCAGCGAAGCGTTTGTGATTCGGAGAGGAGGAGCAGCGGAGCGAATGAGCTTTCGCGCTGGCGCGGAAGCGAACGATACGCAGCTTGCTCCGACGACGCGGCAGACACGGCCGCTGGATCCGGCTGCGGCGCGAGGCCGCGTGTGTCTTTTGATCTGCCCGGCAGCAGATCGGCGCGATGGGTTCCCTGCACCGCCGGAGCGTCGCCAACAGCGCGCCGTGCAGGACGGGAGAGCCAGCCTCCCTTGGTACGCTTCGCCCCGTACCCGCGGGCATTCTGACGGCTCGTGCTGCGCACGAGCTCACCTCCTTCTGTTCTCCGGTCATCCAAATCTCCTTCGGCCGTGTCTCTGGCAAGGCAGGGCTTCATCAGGGCAGAAAAAAGAGCCATACAAAGCGTCGATACCGGCGCTTCGTGTGGCTCTCTATTCTTGTCCCGCTTTTGCGGGGCAATATACGCTTATGCGGTTCCGTTCCGGGAGAAGCTGCTCTAATCCTTACGGCAGCATCATAGCAGATACCGCCGGAAGAAAAAAGCATACCTGAATCTACTGCACTTTTTGCAAACGACTATCATTTGCAGAGGGTGATACGCTGAACGTAACGCAGAACGTAACGGATCTTCGATTCCGACCAACAGTCTTTTCGTTTCGTCTACGCTGTGCGTATGATGACGACAATGTGCGATATTGCTTACGCTGAACGCATCTGCGCTCACGGGAAAAGAAGAAACGGAGCGGCTGCAGAAGCAGCCGCTCCAATATGTAGGAGATGCCGTTCGCTTATGCCATCTCTTCGGGGTGGAACACTTCGTCAAAGCGTTCTCCGGTCAGGAAGCCGAGCCGGATGCAGGCCTCCCGCAGCGTGAGATCCTCCCGACTGGCAAATTGAGCGACCTGTGCGGCCTTTTCATAGCCGATCAGCGGGCTCAGCGCCGTCACCGGCATCAGCGACCGGTACAGATTCTCTTTCATGCGGGCACGGTTCGCCTGTATACCGCAGACGCAGTTCTCGCGGAACGCCGTCATGGAATCCGCGAGCAGCCGCGCCGACTGAAGAAACTGATAGGCGCACACCGGCAAAAACACGTTGAGCTGGAAATTGCCCTGCGAGGCTGCAATGCCGATGCCGGCGTCGTTTGCCATGACCTGCACGGCGACCATCGTCACCTGCTCGCACTGGGTCGGGTTGACCTTGCCGGGCATGATGGACGACCCCGGCTCGTTTGCGGGGATCGCGATCTCCCCGAGACCGCAGCGCGGGCCGGAGGCAAGCCAGCGCACGTCGTTGGCCAGCTTCATCAGATCCGCCGCCAGCGCCTTCATGGCTCCGTGGGCGAACACCATCTCGTCAAGGCTCGTGAGCGCGTGAAATTTGTTCTCTGCAGGGACAAAGCGCTTCCCCGTCAGGCAGGAAAGCTTGTCCGAGACAAGCGCATCGAACCCGGCGGGGGCATTCAGCCCCGTGCCGACCGCCGTGGCGCCCAGCGCCAGCTCGCGGAGCGGCTGCACCGCGGCAAGGAGCAGCCGGCGGTCCTGCTCCAAACTCGCGCGCCAGCCGGAGATCTCCTGCGAAAAGCGGATGGGCACGGCGTCCTGCAGGTGCGTGCGCCCCGATTTGACGACGTCCCGGTTCTCCTTCTCCAGCCGGCACAGCGCGGCGATCAGCGCATCCAGCGCCGGCAGGAGACGATCCTCAACGGCGAGCGCCGACGCAAGATGCATCGCCGTGGGAAACGTATCATTTGAGGACTGTGACAGGTTGACGTCGTCGTTCGGGTGCAGCAGCTTTCTGCCCACAAGCTGATTGCCGCGGTTGGCGATCACCTCGTTCACGTTCATGTTCGTCTGCGTGCCGGAGCCGGTCTGCCAGACGACGAGCGGGAAATGCGCATCCAGCTTGCCGCTCGCGATCTCGTCGGCGGCAGAGCAGACGGCGGCGCACTTTTCCTCCGTCATCCTTGTCGGCAGGAGCTCGCGGTTTGCAAGCGCGGCGGCCTTTTTCACAAGGGCGAGCGCACGGATGATCTCGGGCGGCATCGGCTCTGCGCCGACGCCGATGGGAAAATTACGCCGGGAGCGCTCCGTCTGTGCGCCCCACAGCTTGTCCGCCGGAACGCGGACGCGCCCCATGCTGTCATGCTCTATGCGATACGTCTTCATACGCTGATCTCCGTATCCCGGACGGCTTCCTCCCCGTAAGCGGCGCGGTATTTCCGCAAAAGCGCGTCCACCTGCTGTACGCAGCGGCCAACGTAGTCCTGCGGCCGCAGCAGCGCTTCCAGCTCCGTTTCCGTCAGGCCGAACGCCCCGGTTGCCGCGAGACGCGCGATCAGGTCGCAATCCTCCCCGGCCTTCATCCGCTGTGCCGTCTCCATCGAGCAGCGGCGGATGATCTCGTGCAGCGCCTGCCGGTTGCCGCCGCGCCGGACGGCCTCCATCAGCAGGTTTTCCGTGGCGAGGAACGGCAGATATTCCCGCAGACTTTTTTCCACGATCGCCTCGTTCACGCACAGCCCCGCCGTTACGTTCTGCGCAAGGCGCAGGATCGCGTCCGCGCAGAGGAAGCCCTCCGGCAGGGAGATGCGGCGATCCGCGGAATCGTCCAGCGTGCGCTCCAGCCACTGGGTCGAGGCGACGGCGGAGGCGTTCGCCGCGTCTGCCATCAGATAGCGGCTGAGCGAGCAGATGCGCTCACAGCGCATGGGGTTGCGCTTGTACGGCATGGCGGACGAGCCGATCTGGCTGTCTTCGAACGGCTCCTCCAGCTGGCGGTCATGCTGCAGGAGGCGGATATCGGTCGCCATGCGGCAGCAGCTCTGCGCAACGGCGGAGAGCGCGCTCAGAATGCGGCTGTCCAGCTTGCGCGGATAGGTCTGCCCGCAGACGTCAAAGCATTCCTCAAAGCCGAAGGTCGACGCAAGCATGCGGTTAAGCGCATCCACCTTTGCTCCGTCGCCGTCGAACAGATCCAGCAGGCTGGCCTCCGTGCCGGTCGCGCCGCGGCAGCCCAGAAAGCGGATCCCCGACAGCGCGAAATCCACCTCATCAACGTCGAAGAGGATATCCTGCAGCCACAGCGCCGCGCGCTTGCCGACCGTGACAGGCTGAGCGGGCTGATAATGGGTGTAGCCCAGCGCGGGCAGCGCCTTGTACCGCTCCGCGAACACGGCCAGATTGGCGGCGAGGTGCAGCAGCTCCGTCCGAATGCGGAGCAACGCCTCGCGGTACAGGATCAGATCGGCGTTATCCGTCACATAGCAGCTCGTCGCGCCGAGGTGGATGACGCCCGCCGCTTCCGGGGCGGCGGCGCCGTAAGCGTAGACGTGCGCCATCACGTCATGACGCACCTCCTTTTCCCGCCGTGCGGCAAGGTCAAAGTCGATGTCGTCGATGTGCGCCTCCAGCGCAGCGACCTGCGCCGCCGCGATCGGAAGGCCGAGCGTATACTCGGCGCGCGCCAGCTCCGTCCACAGGCGCCGCCACGTTTTGATCCGCGTGCGCTGCGAAAACAGAGAGAGCATCTCTTTCGAGGCGTAGCGGGACGAGAGCGGCGATTCATATTTGTCGTACATGGCATTCCTCCTGACCGCAGACAGCGCTGCGGTTTCTTTCTTCTTGAATGGGGCGTTCAAAGCGGGATTTATCAGTTTTTTTCGGGATCTCCGTCGGGTATCCGCCGCCGAAGCAGGCCGTGCAGAAGCCGTCGTCCTGCCCGGTGAGCAGCCGGACTTGCTTCGTGCTCAGATAGCCGAGACTGTCCACGCCGATGATCTCCGCGATCTCGGGGATCGAATGATGGTTGGCAATCAGGGAGTCCGCGCTGTCAATGTCGGTTCCGTAATAGCAGGGCGCAACGAACGGCGGGGCGCTGACGCGCATATGGATCTCTTTCGCACCCGCGCGGCGCAGCAGTTCGATCGTGCGGCGGCAGGTGGTGCCGCGCACGATCGAATCGTCGATCAGGACGATCCGTTTTCCGCGCACGACGCTCTCGATGGGGTTCAGCTTCAGACTCACGCCCGCCTCGCGCTCGCTCTGTGTCGGCGCGATAAAGGTCCGCCCGCTGTATTTGTTCTTGGTGAGGCCGATCGCATAGGGGATGCCGGATTCCCGCGCGTAGCCGACGGCTGCATCCAGCCCGGAATCCGGAACGCCGATGACAGCATCCGCGTCCACCGGGTGCTCCTGCGCGAGAAACACCCCGGCTTGCTGGCGCGCAAGGCAGACACTCTTTCCGTCCAGCACGGAGTCCGGACGGGCAAAATAGATATACTCGAACACGCACAGCCTGCGCGGGACCGTCCGGCAGTGACGCTGCTCAGAGTGAATGCCGCGTGCATCAACCGTCACGATCTCTCCCGGCTGCACGTCGCGCAGGAATGCCGCGCCGACGGCGTCGAGGGCACAGCTCTCCGAGGAAAACACCGTGGAACCGTCCGGACGCACTCCGATGCAGAGAGGCCGGAAGCCGTGCGGATCACGGGCGGCAATCAGTTTGCTCGGCGAGGAGATGACCAGCGAATACGCCCCCTGCAGGACATCCATCGCCGCGGATACTGCGGCTTCGATGCTGCCGCAGCGCAGCCTCTCCCGCACGATCACATAGGCGATCACCTCGGAATCCGTCGAGGTGTGGAAAATGGAACCCTGCCGCTCCAGACGGTTCCGCAGCTCCCAGGAGTTTGTCAGATTCCCGTTGTGCGCAAGGGCCATGCTGCCCTTGTGGTGATTGATGAGCAGCGGCTGGACGTTTCTGGCGCTGTCCGTGCCGGTCGTTGCATAGCGGACGTGTCCGACTGCGATGCAGCCGATCCCGAAGGATCGGAGACGCTCGGCGTGAAACACCTCGCTTACCAGGCCGACGCCGCGTTCGGCGCGGAACACGCCGTCGCTGTTGAGTACGATCCCGGCGCTCTCCTGTCCGCGGTGCTGCAGCGCGTGCAGCCCGTAGTACACCGGGAGCGCCAGCCCGGCCGGCTGTGGGGAACAGATCCCGAACACGCCGCACTCCTCCCGCACGTGGCGGGCGAGGCTTCCGTTACCGATCATGCTCGTTCAGGCGGCGCATGACCTCCGCATAGGCGTCCTCCACGCCGCCGAGATCCCTGCGGAAGCGGTCCTTGTCCAGCTTTTCCCCGGTCGCGCTGTCCCACAGGCGGCAGGTGTCCGGGCTGATCTCGTCGGCGAGGATGACCGTGCCGTCGGAAAGGCGGCCGAACTCCAGCTTGAAATCCACCAGCGTCACGCCGCAGCCTGCCCAGAACGCGCGCAGCACCTCGTTGACGCGGAACGCGTAACTGCGGATGGTCTCCAGCTCGTCCGTGCTCGCCAGCCGCAGCGCCAGCACGTGAGAGGAGTTGATGAGCGGGTCTTCCAGCGCGTCGTTCTTGTAGGAGAACTCGATCGTCGGCGCGGCAAAGGGCGTTCCCTCGGCCACGCCGTAGCGCTTGGAGAACGAACCGGCGGCAAGGTTGCGGACGATCACCTCCAGCGGGACGATCTCCACGCGCTTCACCAGCGTTTCCCGCTCGGAGAGCTCCTGCACGAAGTGCGTCGGGACGCCTTCGCGCTCCAACCGCTGCATCAGGCGGTTGCTCATCTGATTGTTGATGATGCCCTTCCCGCGGATCGTGCCCTTTTTCAGTCCGTTGAACGCGGTCGCGTCATCCTTGTAATCCACGATCAGCCGCTCGGGATCGTCGGTGGCGAACACGCGCTTGGCCTTGCCCTCATAGATCTGCTCCAGCTTTTTCATTCTACACCCTCCACGCAAAAAATGTTTGAACAATTATCGTCTGATATACGCTTCCCGTTCCGCCCCCACCGAAACGTAGCCGATGCGGCAGCCGACGGCGGCCTCGATCCGCTCCACGTAAGCCTTCGCGGCGGCGGGAAGCGTCTCCCACGTGCGGACGCCGCTGAGATCGCAGTGCCAGCCGTCTACGTATTCGATCACCGGCTTGGCCTCCGCCAGCGCGGTCGGGAACGGGAACTCGTCCGTACGGACGTCGTCGAGATCGTAGTGCGTGCAGACGGGGATGCGTTCCAGATAGCCGAGCACGTCCAGCTTCGTCAGCGCCAGCTCCGTCGCGCCCTGCACCCGAACGCCGTAGCGCGTGGCGACAAGGTCGATCGGGCCGACGCGGCGGGGCCGCCCGGTCTTGGCGCCGTACTCCGCTCCCGCCTCGCGCAGCGCGTCCGCCTCCGGCCCGAACAGCTCGCAGGGAAACGGCCCTTCGCCCACGCAGGTGGAATAGGCCTTGACCACGCCGAGCACTGAATCCACCTTGAGCCACGGCGCACCTGCGCCGATGGGCGCATAGGCCGCGACGGCGTTCGACGATGTCGTATAGGGATAGATGCCGCAGTCAAGGTCGCGCAGCGCGCCGAGCTGCGCCTCGAACAGGATGCTTTTACCCGCGGCTTCCGCGCCCGCCAGCTCCGCCGCAGTGTTGCAGAGGAACGGGCGAAGCTTTCCGCCGAACGCATCCAACCACGAAAACAGCACGCTCTCTGCGCAGGGCTGCGCGCCGTATACGCCGGTGAGCGTCAGATTCTTCCATTCCAGCAGCTCCCGCGCGTGCGCGCGCAGCCGTTCGGGGTCGCGCAGCTCGCCGGCGAGCAGCGTCTTTTTCTGGTACTTGTCCGAGTAGAACGGCGCGATGCCCTGCTTGGTCGAGCCGTACTTTTTATCCTTCAGCCGCGCTTCCTCCAGCGCATCCAGATCCCGATGCCACGGCAGCAGCAGCGAGGCGCGCTCGCTGATCTTCAGATTTTCCGGCGTGACGGAGACGCCCTTAGCGCGGAGCGCTTCGATCTCCGCCCAGAGGTTTTCGAGGTCGAGCGCAACGCCGCTGCCGAGAACGTTGACGACACCCGGGCGGAAGATGCCGGACGGCAGCAGATGCAGCGCAAATTTCCCGAATTCGTTGACGACGGTGTGTCCGGCGTTGCCGCCGCCCTGATAGCGGACGACGACGTCGTATCGCTCGGTCAGCAGGTCGACCATGCGGCCCTTGCCTTCGTCGCCCCAGTTGATGCCCACGATCGCGCAGTTTGCCATGTCACTTTTTCTCCTTTTCCGTTAATGCCGCGCGGATCAGCCCCAGAAACAGCGGGTGCGGACGGTTGGGGCGGCTTTTGAACTCCGGATGATACTGCACGCCGACGAAGAACGTCTCGTTCGTCAGCTCGATCGTCTCCACGAGCGTTCCGTCGGGCGACAGGCCGCTGAGCGTCAGCCCAACGGCAGTCAGCGCGGCGCGGTAGTCGTTGTTGAATTCATAGCGGTGGCGATGGCGCTCGCCGATCTGTTCCGCGCCGTAGCAGCGCGCCATCGTCGTACCCGGCGCAATCACGCACGGCCAACTGCCGAGCCGCAGCGTGCCGCCCTTGTCGATGCCGTCGCTCTGCCCGGGCATGAAGTCGATGACCTTATGCGCGCAGGCCGCGTCGAACTCGCCCGAGCTTGCGTCCGCAATACCCGCGGCGTGGCGCGCGAATTCGATCACCGCGATCTGCATCCCGAGGCAAATGCCGAGATACGGAACGTGCCGCCGCCGCGCATACTGTGCGGCAAGGATCATGCCCTCCGTGCCGCGACTGCCGAAGCCGCCGGGGACGAGGATGCCGTCCAGCGGGGCGAGTGCCGCATCCGCGTCGCCGTGCTCCAGCGCTTCGGAGTCGATCCAGCGGATGTCCACCGCCGCGCCGAGCGCGCTGCCCGCGTGGTGCAGCGCCTCCGCGACGGAGAGATAGGCGTCGTGGAGCTGCATATACTTGCCGACGATGCCGATGCGGACGCTTCGCGCGGGGTGCTTGATCCGCTCGACCATCTCTCGCCACGCGCACAGGTCCGGCGCCGGCACGGAAAGCCCCAGCCGGCGGCAGACGATGCCGGAAAAATTCTGCTCCTCCAGCATCAGCGGCGCTTCGTAGAGGCAGGGGAGCGTGCGGTTCTCGATGACGCAGTCCGGCTGCACGTTGCAGAAAAGCGCGATCTTCCGGAAGATGCTCTCGTCCGTGATCGGCTCGTCGCTGCGCAGCACGATCACGTCCGGATGGATGCCCATGCCCTGCAGCTCCTTGACGGAGTGCTGCGTGGGCTTGGACTTGTGCTCGTTCGAGCCGCGCAGGTACGGCACGAGCGTGACGTGGATGAACAGGCTGTTCTCCCGCCCGACCTCCAGCGACACCTGCCGCGCAGCCTCCAGAAACGGCTGACCCTCGATATC